>Ga0307518_10000457_pt1 | contig 31226 bp, 30 predicted proteins | sample 25_EM_MG_FD_203889 | JGI IMG/M metagenome (GOLD analysis project Ga0307518, IMG submission 203889) | Populus trichocarpa ectomycorrhiza microbial communities from riparian zone in the Pacific Northwest, United States - 25_EM | ecosystem: Host-associated > Plants > Roots > Unclassified | place... | reverse complement strand
CCGGGGGCATGGGCTGCGGAGAGCTCGGGTTCGGCATGCACTTCTCCGTCGATCGTGGTCTCGCCGGACCATTGTCCGGCAGATTCCCGGAAATCAATCCTGCCCACGGCCGTATTCACCCGCGTGCGGATTCGCGATCGGCGCGCCGGCGCATTGTCCCACCGCGTCGGTCTCCGCCGTCCTTTCGACGCCAACCCGTGACCCGCCGTGCCCGCCCGGCGACCGAGTGGGGTCTTTGTGCCCTCGATGGCACAACCTTCGGCGCTGACCGGAACGGCCCTCGGTGCCTCATCGTCGTAGGTGACGAAATCCGCCGGAAAGAGGGTGACCGGGACGTGACCACGAGAATCTGCGAGACCCGCCGCCGTCCCGGCACGCACGCCTCCGCCCGCCGGGTCCCGCTCGCCGCCGAACTCGAGCGGCTGCCCAGGGTCGTGCCGAAACCGGAGACACACGCCTCCCTGCTCGACGACGTCCTGACCGCCCTCCGGCATCTCGACGGCTCGGCCTCGCGGCGCCGGTTCCCGCGATGGAGCCCACGGGACCGGCGCGTCCAACGCCTGCGGGGCTGGCTCAGCGGCGTCCCCGGCTAACCCGTCACTCGCGTGATCAAGGCCGTAACTCGCGTGTTTGAAGCCGTAACTCTCGAGTTACGCCTTCAAACACGCGAGTTACGGCTTCAAGCACGCGAGTTACGCCTGTCATACCGGGTGCCACCGGCCGATGTCGGACTCCATCGGCACGATCCGGGTCAGCGACGAGCGGATCTTCAGTTCCAACGCCCTGTCCCGGCCGCGGGTCCCGCGAGGCGCGTACGGATAGTAGGTGCCGCGTTCGCGGCGGTAGACCATCGTCAGCCTCGGGTGACGCAGGTCCCGCAGCTCGGCGAAGTCGACCGTCGTGTGCAGCAGCCACGCCGCGAACCCGGCCAGCGCCAGCCTCTCGTTGACGTCGACGAGATCGTCGAGCAGCCAGCCGAGGTCCCCGTTCTCCCGCCAGCACCGGACGATCGTCCGCCCGTGCGCGTCATGGGTGACCAGGTTGCGGCGGGCGGAATCCCCGGCGAGGCCGGCGATGATCTCCGCCTCCGTCTCCGCGGCGGGTCGTCCCTCCGCGACGAAGCAGACCGTCCCCGCGCCGGTCGGCGCGAGCGCGTGACCGGACCGCAGCGTCAGCTCCGCCGATCTCAAGTCCAGCAACGGAAGCAGGCTCGGCCGCACCGACCGGCTCCTCCCGAGCAGGCTTCCCAACAACGCCATGACTCCACCGCACCTTTCTGCTGGGTGAAGCCTTTCCGATTACGTCCCGGCGGCCTAGGGCCGCACGGTCGCGTGTCGCCGGGGACAAGTCACCGGTTCCGGTGACCAACGGCCCTTTTCGACAGTGGTCACCGGCTCCGAGACCGAAGGAGCTTCCGGGTGTCCAGTGTGCCTTCGACGACGCCGCGCGCGACGTCCGACAGCTTCTTGTTCGAACCGCGGGCGAAAGAGCGCATGCGGTGGAAAGCGGTGCCGAGGTCGATACCGGCACGCTCGGCGAGCATCCCCTTCGCCTGCTCGATGACGACCCGGCTGTCGAGCGCCCGCTGCAACTGCTCCGAGAGCGTCCGGTAGTGCCGCAATTCCCGCTGCTGCAGGAGACACAGCGTCGCGACGTCGGCGAGCGCACGGCCGAGCCGTCGGTCTTCGACGCTCAGAGCCGCGGTTTCGGCACTGAGGAAGGCGATCGAACCGACGGTTTCCTCCATCGTGCGCAAGGGGAGCGCGGAAACCGCGGCGTAGCCCTTTCCCGCCATCCTGGCGACGTAACCCGGCCAGCGCGAAACCTCGGCGGAAAGGTCGTGGACGGCGATGTCTTCGCCGGTTTCGAAGGATTCGAGCGTGGGCCCTTCCTCCGCCACCGCGGGATGGCGTTCGAGTTCCACGCCCGGCAGGAAGACCTCGGTGGAATCGATCGGCAGCAGCCGCGCGCATTCACTGGACAACGTGTCCACGACCCGATCCGGCCCGAGGTCTTCCGTGACACTCGCGGTCAAACTCGCGAAGGCGGCGCAGACCGCGGGTTCCCTGTTCGCTCCTGCGGCGATCCCCGCGTCCCAGCTACCCACCCGAGCGATTCTGGCCCGCACCGCGACAACCGGCAACGACCAGATGGAGGATCCTGTGACCGAGCGCCACGCACAGCGACGACCGTTGATCTCGACCGGGTAACGGGTCGTTCTCAGTGCTTCCGCAAGGAAAACGGCGGCACCGTGTTCGCCCTCAGCGCTTCTTCGTCCATAGTGGACTCACCGATCCCCGCTTTGCCGATCTTTTCCGCGACGACGGCGCCGGGGTCGGCGAGCACGTCGGCCCTGCCGCTCAAGAAGGCCCACTCGTGCTCGTCCGAACCGTAGTAGAGCACGGCCCCGAACGACTCGGTGAACCGGCGCCACGCCGTGATCAGCGTCTGGTTGCGCCACAGCGTCGGGCAGCCCGCCTGACAGCCGACCACTCCCCCGTCGGTGAGCAGCGCCGTGCACCGGGCGAGGAAGTCGGTTCCGTACAACCGGTTGTGCTGCGCCGCCGGATCGTCGTTCTCGTCCGGCAGGTCGATCACGACCACGTCGTAGGAGTCGCCGCGCTCCCGGGCTTCGGCGAGGAATTCCCAGCCGTCGCGGTAGTGGACACGGACCTTTCCCTCCCCGCGTTCGGCACGGGCGAGATCGTCGAGGGTGTAGCCGTAGGGAAGGTGCTCGGCGCAGGCGCGCACCGCTTCGGCGTCGATGTCGACGTGGTCGACCACCTCCGCCCCGGCCGCGACGGCGAGCTCCGAGGCGACACCTTCGCTGGACCCGATGATCAGCACCCGCTCGACACGTTCGGCGAGCAGCAGCGTCGGGACCATCAGCGCCTCGTGGTAGACGAGCTGGCTCAGCTCGGTACTCTGCCGTTCGTCGTCGCAGAAGAGCGAGATCCCCTGCGCGGTCCGTCCGATGAGGACGTTCTGGAACGCGGTACGGCCCTCGAACAGGACCTCCTCGACGTCCCAGTTCCGGGTGAGCCCCGCGCCCATCGGCTCGACGATCACTCGCTGCGCCATCAGTTCTCTCCTCGTTCCACAGTGGACATCCGGACGGTGCCGGCGCCCAGCATCTTCGCCAGCAGCGCGACCGCGCGCTCCGGATCCGCCCGGTCCCCGCAGGTGAACACGTCCACGAACACCGAGCCGATCTCCGGATAGGTGTGCACCGACGCGTGCGATTCGGCCAGCAGCGCGAGCACCGTGACCCCTTGCGGCGCAAAGGAATGCGACACGACCTCGCAGACCGTCGCCCCCGCCTCGGTCACCGCTTCGGCGAGGGTCTTCTTGAGGAGTACGGCGTCGTCGAGCAACGACGGCTCGATCCCCTCGAACTCCGCGAGTACGTGGCGGCCGGCGAACCGGCCGACGAGTGGTTCTTCACCCGGCATCGGCGAACCTCCCCACACAATAGGTGCGCAACGGCTCGATTCCGTTGAAAGCGACGGAAGAATAGCTGGCGGAGTACGCCCCGGTACCCGGGATGTCCAGCCGGTCGCCCGCCTTCAACGACCTCGGCAGCGCGCACGGCGTCCGCTGGTACAACACGTCGTCACCATCGCAGGTCGGCCCCGCGAGGACCACCGGTCCTTCCGGTCCCTTAACGCCGACGGGCTCAAGCCGATACGCGACGGCTTCGTTCTCGCACTCCGCCATTCCGTTGTACCTGCCGACGTCGAGATAGACCCAGCGGCGTTCGTCGGCGGCGGCGCGAGTGGTCACCAGGACGACTTCGGTCCTGATCAGCCCGGCGTCGGCGACGATCACCCTGCCGGGCTCCAGCAGCAGCTCCGGCTCCGGGAGATGCTCGCCGAGGGCGGCGTGGATCGCCGCCGCGTAGTCCGTCAGCGACGGCACGGGTTCCCGGTGCTCGGTGGCGAAACCGCCCCCGATGTTCAGCCGCTCCAGTACGACGCCCGCTTCGGCGGCGACCTTGGCCGCGGTCGCGATCCCGATCTCCCAGGCGGCCGGATCCGGCTGCTGCGAGCCGACATGGAACGCGATCCCCGGGCGCAGCCCGGCTTCCACGGCCTCACGGAGCAGGACCGCGGCCACCGCCGGTTCACAGCCGAACTTGGTGCCGAACGGCGTGACCGAGTCCGGGCCGCCGGTGAGCAGGCGCACCGAGACCAGCGAACCGGGCGCGTGCTCGGCCAGATTCGCCAGATCACCGGCGGAGTCCGTGGTGAATTCACGGACTCCGCGCGCGTAGGCGAAGGCGATGTCCGCCGGTTTCTTGATCGTGTTGCCGTAGGCCAGTTCCGCCGCCCGGGCGCCCCGGGACAGGCACAGCTCGATCTCCGCCGTACCCGCCACGTCGAATCCCGCGCCGGTCGACGCCACCGCGTCGAGTACCTCGGGAGCCGGATTCGCCTTGACCGCGTAACGGATCAGCGCGCCGGGGAAAGCCGCCGAGACCGCGGCCGCACGCTCCGCGACCAGGTCGGTGTCGACGACCAGGCACGGTGTCGGCGGCTCGCGGTCCGCCAGGAAGGCGCGGATCCGGTTCAGGCTTTCGGTCACACGCCCCAGGGTGTCAAAGGCCGATCATCGGCCTGAAACCCGGGGTCACGCCCGGGTGTCACCCGAGGGCTGCTCCGGCAGGTCGACCCCGTGTTCGGCGGCCAGTCGCTCCAGATTGGCCAGATCGGCGCCGACGGCCGAGGCCCGGTCCTCGTCAGAGGCCTGCTTGGCGATCTGAACGTCCTCCCTCGCCTGCCGTACCCGGTCCCGCAGATTCACCGCGAACTCGCTCATCGTGCACCCCCGATCTCCCGCATCTTGTCTGCTTTCACCCTAGGACCCTCCGAATCGGTCACCCACGTGATCTGTGTCATCACGGGTTCGTTCGCGTCGGAGTGAAGCAGTATGACGGCTGCGCCCGGGTTTCGCAGATCAGCGGAGCCCGGCTTTTTCACCGGGCTCCCGCACGACCGTCCGGCGGCCGAGCACCGCGAGCGGGGCGAGGGCGCACAGACCACCCGCGACGGCGACCAGGACGTAGCCACCCAGCCCGAACAGCTGCCCGGCGAGCAGGCTCGCCGCCGCCGAAGTCCCCCAGACGAAGGCGTCGACCGTGCCCTGCGCCCTCGTCCGCTGGGCGGCCGGGAGGTCGCGGCTGAGCATGCTGCTGCCGCCGACGAACACCAGGTTCCAGCCGTAGCCCAGCAGGAACAGCGCGACCGGGATGCCCACGTGATGCGAATCGGGGGCGCCGATCACGGTGACCGCCGCGACGGTGAGTGTCCCGACCCCGCCGAAGATGGTCGCGCGGCCGCCCCAGCGGTCGGCGATCCAGCCGGACAACGGCGCCAGCGCGAACATCCCGACCAGATGGGCGCTCAGCACCCAGCCGACGACGTCGAGACCTTGACCGTGCTCGTGCAGCTGGACCGGGGTCATCGTCATCACCGCCACCATCGCCAGCTGCGCGCCGACCATCGCCACGAGCGGCCCGAGGACGACCGGGTTCCGCACGGACATCCGTTCCCTCTTCGGCACTCCCTCCGCCGGGGCGGCGAGGCCCCGCGGCAGGGTGGCGACGGCGACCACGGCGGTGGCCACGACGATCGCCCCCGCCGCGATCGGCCCGGACAGGGCGGGGAGTTCGGCGGCTTCCGCCCTCGCCGCGGCCGGCGCGATCAGGGCGGGCCCGGCGACCGCGCCGACGGTCCCCGCCCAGACCATTGTGGACAGTGCGAAACCCTTGCGGTGCTCGGGAGACAGGTCGGCCGCGGTGTATCGGGAGAGCTGCGCGCCGCTGTTGCCGAAGCCGATCAACGGCATCCCCGCCACGAGCGCGAGCACGGATCCGCCGAGCACCCCGGCGAACGAGATCAACGCGCCCGTCACCGCGGCCCCGTACATCAGCACCAGGACGAAACGCCTGCCGAACCGCGCGGCCAGCGCGCCCGACGACAGCGAACCCATGGCGGAACCGAGTACGAGCACGGCGTTCGGCAACCCGCTCCACGCCGCGCCGGCGTGCTCGACCACGATCAACGCCGCCGTGGTGGACAGGCCGACGACCGCGGTGCTGAGGCAGGCGACGCCCATGAAGAGCGCGAACATCGGTTTCATGATTCAAACCTAGGGATTCCGGGCGCCGCGGCGAATAGGCTGTCGAAGGCCTCGCGGGGGTGCGAGGCGCATCATGGAAGGAATCCGGGCGCGATGACCTTACGATCGGAAAGGGCGCTGGACGACCTCGACTGGCGGCTCCTCGAAACGCTCCAGGCCGACGGGCGGCTCTCGTTCAAGGAGCTGGGCCGCCGCGTGAACCTCTCCGCGCCCGCCGTCGCCGAACGGGTCCGGCGGCTGGAGGAGGCGGGCGTCATCACCGGGTATCGCGCCCAGGTCGACGCGCAGCGCGCCGGGTACGGCCTGCAGGCGTTCGTCGAGATGCGCTGCTCGCTCGGCAGCTGCCTGCTGCGCACCAGCAAGTCGGAGGACTACCCCGAGGTGGTCGAGCTGCACCGGCTCAGCGGCGACCGGTGCACCATGCTGAAGGTGCGGGCCGTCTCGCTCGAACACCTCGAAGGCCTCTTCGAGCGGCTGGGCAAACACGGCGAGCTCAGGTCGTCGGTGGTGCTGTCGACCCAGTACGAGGGCAGGCCGGTCGGGCCGCCGGTCGAGGACTACCTGAAGGCGACCAAGAGCGAGGGCTGGAGCGTCTGAATACTGGGGCCATGGCATTGCTCTTCGCCGACGGCTGGTTCGGTCCCGAGCCCGGGGACTGGCAGTCGGTATGGCTCGACCGTTATCCGGGTTCGAAGCGTTTCGTCCAGGACGACTGGGACGCGCCCGTCCGCGAGGACTGGGTCGCCCGGCTGGACGAAGCGCTCGCGGAAGTGACCGATCCTCCGGTACTGGTGGCACACAGCCTCGGCTGTCTGACCGTGCTGCACTGGCTCGCGGCCGGGGGCGACCGCTGGATGACCCCGGCCCGCGCCCGGTACTTCGCCGGGATCTGGGGTGCCGGATTCGCCGACATCGGTCTCGTCGGGCACCTCACCGGTGCGCACGGGCCGTGGCCCGAAGGCGAGAAGCTCGTCGCTCCCCTGCTCCGGGAAGACGGATCAGGAATCGAGAAGCGAAAGACCCCCGAACTCACCTAGCGTGATCGTCGTCGAGGACGAACGGCTCGAAGCTGGTTAGATCGAGCCCGGTGAGGCTGACGGAACGTACACGCGGCCCCCATGAGGATGGAGAAACGATGCGCAAGACCTCCCGGCCGCAGGCGCCCGAGGAACACCCCGCCGACAGCCACGACCTGATCCGCGTCTTGGGGGCGAACGAGAACAACCTCAAGAACGTCGCCGTCGAGCTGCCGAAGCGACGGCTGACGGTGTTCACCGGCGTCTCCGGATCGGGCAAGAGCTCCCTGGTCTTCGACACGATCGCGGCCGAGTCGCAGCGGCTGATCAACGAGACGTACAGCACCTTCGTGCAGGGCTTCATGCCGACGTTGGCCCGGCCCGAGGTCGACGTGCTCGACGGCCTGACCACCGCGATCATCGTCGACCAGCAGCGGATGGGCTCCGACCCCCGCTCCACGGTCGGCACCGCCACCGACGCGTACGCGATGCTGCGCATCCTCTTCAGCCGGATCGGAAAGCCGCACATCGGTTCACCGCAGGCGTTCTCGTTCAACGTCGCCTCGATCTCCGGCGCGGGCGCCGTGACCGTCGAGAAGAGCGGCCGGACCACCAAGGAACGCCGCGAGTTCAGCATCACCGGCGGGATGTGCGCCCGGTGCGAAGGCCGGGGCAAGGTCAACGACATCGACCTCACCGCGCTGTACGACGACACCAAATCCCTCAACGAGGGCGCGCTGACGATCCCCGGTTTCTCGATGGATGGGTGGTACGGCCGCATCCTGCGCGGCTGCGGCTTCTTCGACCCCGACAAGCCGATCAAGAAGTACACCAAGCGGCAGCTGGACGATCTGCTCTACAAGGAGCCGGTCAAACTCAAGATCGACGGCATCAACCTGACCTATTCGGGACTGATCCCCACCATCCAGAAGTCGTTCCTGTCCAAGGACCGCGAGGCGATGCAGCCGCATATCCGCACGTTCGTGGACCGGGCGGTCACGTTCGCGGTCTGCCCGGAATGCGACGGGAGCAGGCTCAGCGAGCTCGCGCGGTCTTCGAAGATCAAGCGGATCAACATCGCCGACGCCTGCCGGATGCAGATCAGCGACCTGGCCGACTGGGTCCGCGGCCTCAAGGAGCCGTCGGTGGCGCCGCTGCTGGAGAAGCTCCAGCACACGCTCGACTCCTTCGTCGACATCGGACTCGGCTACCTCTCCCTCGACCGGCCGTCCGGCACGCTTTCGGGTGGCGAGGCGCAGCGCACGAAGATGATCCGGCACCTCGGGTCGTCGCTCACCGACGTCACCTACGTGTTCGACGAGCCCACCATCGGGCTGCACCCGCACGACATCCAGCGGATGAACAACCTGCTCCAGCAGTTGCGGGACAAGGGCAACACGGTGCTGGTCGTCGAGCACAAACCGGAGACCATCGCCATCGCCGACCACGTCGTCGACCTCGGCCCCGGCGCGGGGACCGCGGGCGGGAGCATCTGCTTCGAGGGCACCGTCGACGGCCTGCGCGCCAGCGACACCATCACCGGCAGGCACCTCGACGACCGGGCGTCGCTCAAGGACAGCGTCCGCCGGCCCACCGGCAAACTGGAGATCCGCGGCGCGGACCGGCACAACCTCCGGAACGTGGACGTCGACGTCCCGCTCGGCGTCCTGTGCGTCGTCACCGGTGTCGCGGGCTCCGGAAAGAGCTCCCTGCTCCACGGATCGATCCCGGCCGACGAGGGCGTGGTCTCGGTCGACCAGACCCCCATCCGGGGCTCGCGACGGAGCAATCCCGCCACCTACACCGGGCTGCTCGAACCGATCCGCAAGGCGTTCGCCAAGGCCAACGGCGTGAAGCCGGCGCTGTTCAGCGCCAACTCCGAGGGCGCCTGCCCGACCTGCAACGGCGCGGGCGTCATCTACACCGATCTCGGCATCATGGCGGGCACCGCGACCACCTGCGAGGAATGCGAAGGCAAGCGGTTCCAGGCTTCGGTGCTGGAGTACACCTTCGGCGGCAAGAACATCAGCGAGGCGCTGGAAATGCCGGTGTCCGAGGCCGTGAAGTTCTTCGGTGAGGGCGAAGGGCGCATCCCCGCCGCGCACGCGATCCTCAGCAGGCTCGACGACGTCGGGCTCGGCTACCTCAGCCTCGGCCAGCCGCTCACCACGCTCTCCGGCGGCGAGCGGCAGCGGCTGAAGCTCGCGACGCACATGGGTGACAAGGGCGGCGTCTACATCCTCGACGAGCCGACCACCGGTCTGCACCTCGCCGACGTCGAGAACCTGCTCGGCCTGCTGGACCGGCTCGTCGACGCGGGCAAGTCGGTGATCGTGATCGAACACCACCAGGCGGTCATGGCGCACGCCGACTGGATCATCGACCTCGGCCCGGGCGCCGGCCACGACGGCGGCAAGATCGTCTTCGAGGGCACGCCGTCCGACCTCGTCGCGAGCGCCTCGACGCTCACCGGCGAGCATCTGGCGGCCTACGTCGGCAAGTGACCCTCTGCCCCTACCGCATTTAGTCCTCTAAATGCGGTAGGGAGTCACTCGTCTTCGGCATCGAGGCCATCGCGATCGGCCCATTCGAGCAGGGTGTCGAGCGAGTACGCCGTGTCGTCGATGCCCGCGTGCAGATCGCCGAGTTCGGCGAAGCGCGCGGGCACGGTGGCGATCGTGAAGTCGCGCGGTTCGACGTCGTCCACCTCGTCCCAGCGGATCGGGGTCGAGACGACGGCTTCGGGCACGCCGCGGACCGAGTAGGCGCTCGCGATGGTGTGGTCACGGGCATTCTGGTTGTAGTCCACGAACAGCTTCGAGGGGGCGCGGTCCTTGCGCCACCAGGTCGTGGTGACCTCGTCGGGCATCCGCCGCTCGACTTCGTGCGCGAAGGCGAGCGCAGCCCGGCGCACCTCCTGGAAACCCCACCGCGGTTCGATCCGGACGTAGACGTGCATGCCGTGTCCGCCGGAGGTCTTCGGGAAGCCGGTGATGCCGAGTTCGTCCAGGATCTCGCGGACGGTGCCCGCGACCTTCCGCACGGTGGAGAATGGGCAGTCGGGCATCGGGTCGAGGTCGATCCGCCACTCGTCGGGGCGTTCGGTGTCGGCGCGGCGGGAGTTCCACGGGTGGAACTCGACGGTCGACATCTGCACCGCCCAGATCACGTCGGCGGGATGGGTGACGCACAGTTCGTAGGCGTGCCTGCCGGACGGGAAGTCGACGCGGACGGTCTGCAGCCAGTCGGGGGCGCCGTTCGGGACCCGTTTCTGGTGGACCTTGTCCCCCGAGACCCCGGACGGGAACCGGTGCAGCATGCACGGCCGTTCGCGCAGCGCCCGCACGATCCCGTCGCCGACCGCGAGGTAGTACTCGACGAGGTCGAGCTTCGTCTCGCCTCGCGCCGGGAAATAGACACGATCCGGGTTCGAGACGCGTACCGTCCGGTCGCCGACCTCGATCTCCACCGCCGAGCTTTTCGCCATACAGGGAAACTAACCCGAACGTCACGCATCCGCCGCTCTGTCAGGATGATCGGCATGGCACCACGGACCCGCGCGGAGGCATTGTCCCGCGAGCGCATCGTCGAGGCGGCCGTCGCCCTGCTCGACGCGGACGGCGAACGCGGGCTCACCTTCAGGACGTTGACCGAACGCCTCGCCACCGGCCCGGGAGCGATCTACTGGCATGTGCCGAACAAGGGCGCCCTGCTCGATGCCGCGACCGCGTCCGTCATCGCCGCCGCCCTGGCCGTCGACGCCCCGGGCTCGCCCCAGGACGAGATCCGGGCCATCGGGCTGAGCCTGTTCGAGGCGATCGAGCGCCACCCGTGGCTTGCCCCGCAGCTCGCCCTCCAGCTTTCCCGAAGTCCTCAGGGCTCGGTGACGCCGCGGATCTTCGAAAGCATCGGACAGCGGGTCAGCGCGCTGGGCGTCCCCGAAACCTCCTGGTTCACCGCGACGTCGGCGCTGGTGCACTACGTCTTCGGCGCCGCGGGCCAGAACGCGGCGAACTCCCAGGTGCTCGGGGTGGACCGCGCCGAATTCCTCCGCACCGCGGCGAACGCGTGGGAAGAACTCGATCCCGCCGAATTCCCCTTCCTCCGGTCCATCGCCGACGAGGTCCGCGAGCACGACGACCGGGAGCAGTTCCTCACCGGGATCGATCTGATCCTGGCCGGGATCGACGGCGCCGGTGGATCGACGCGGCCATGATCGCGAACACCACGCCGAGGAACGTCACGTCCACCGCCGGCACCCAGCGCACGTCGCCGGCCTTGACCACGTAGGCCCCGACGGGACGCGCGGCGAGGAGGAACCCGCCGCCCTCGCCTTCCTTGCCCTGCTCGCTGCCGTGCCCGCCGCCTCCACCGCCGATGACGCTCGCGGCCGGGATGATCACGACGCCGTCCTTCTCCACCGGTTCGCCGTAGACGCGCCGGACGGTGAGGTTGTCCCGCATGACACCGACGATCTTCTCGAGTCCCATCAGGTCCCCGCCCTGTCCAGTTCCAGCGCGATCGCGCCCCGCAGGAGCGCCCGCGCCCGGTCCAGGTCCATCGAACCAGAAAGCCACCGCTCGCTGAGCCCTTCGACGAGGCTGGTGAGCTCGCCCCAGGCGGTGCTGTTCTCCCGCACCGCCTGGGTGTCCTGAAGCTCCCCGACCAGTATGAGTTCGAGCTCGGCACGGGGATCCGCCGCCTCGGCCGCGGCCTCTTCGGTGTACGCCGCGGCACGGTCGCTGACGAATTCCAGTGTCTTCCTCAGCAGCCCGGCGCGGTTGGTGAAGTGGTAGTAGATCAACGACGTCGAGATCCCGGCCTCGGCCGCGATCTTCTCGACCCGCAGGCCCCGCACACCGCTGCGCGCGATCACTCGCACGGCGGTCCGACCAAGGAGTACAGAGTGTTCGCTTCGTCGCTTCCTCGCCGAATGGGCGCCGAATGGGAAAGTCACGCACGCACCTACCTGTCGTGGCCGGCGTCGAAGTCCATCTGGGCGGAGGACCTGCCCGCCGTCCGTGAGGAGATCGCCGGTCTGGCCAAGGCGATCGCCGGCTATGAACCAGTGGTGCTCCTCGCCCGGCCCGAGCATGCCGACGCGGCTCAGCAGGCTTGTGGCGACACCGTCGAGGTCGTCCCGATCCCGGTCGACGACCTGTGGGCACGCGACACCGTCCCGGTGTTCGTCGAGGAGGGCGGCAAGGTCGCGGGAGTCGACTTCAACTTCAACGGCTGGGGGAACAAACAGAAACCGCACGACAAGGACAACGCCGTCGCGAGGTCCGTGCTGGGCGAATACGGCCTGGCCCGCACCGAAACCTGGATCACCGCCGAGGGCGGCTCGTTCGAGACCGACGGCGCCGGCACGGTGATGGTCACCGAAAGCTCACTCGTCAACGACAACCGCAACAAGGGAAGGACCCGCCAGCAGATCGAAGACGAATTGAAGAAGGTGCTCGGCGTCCGGAAGGTCATCTGGTTCGCCGGCGTACGCGGCGAGGACATCACCGACGCCCACGTCGACTGCCTGGCCCGGTTCACCGCGCCCGGCGTCGTCCTCCTGGACAAGGCGGCGCCCGGCACCCCGCCCGATTCCTGGTCCCGCGCGGCCGATCAGGCGAGGTCGGTGCTCGCGAGCACCACCGACGCCGACGGCAGACCCTTCGAGGTGATCGACCTCGTCCAGCCGGATCCGGACAAGGTCGAGGGCTACGGCGAGGACAGCGTGATCTCGTACGCCAACTTCTACGTCGCGAACAAGTCGGTCTTCGTGCCGAAGTTCGGCGACACCGAGGCGGACGAGCGCGCCCGGCAGGTCTTGCGCGAGCAGTTCCCCGGCCGCGAGATCGTGCCGGTGAAGATCCCGGCCATCGCCTCGGGCGGCGGCGGGATCCATTGCTCGACGCACGACCAGCCGGGTCAGCCTTCCTGAGGCAGCACCGACATCACTTCGGACACCGGGCGCAAATGCTCCTCCAGTAGTCGCGACGCTTCTTTCGTGTCGTGGGCGTTCAGCGCGGCGACCAGCGCCCGGTGTTCCTCGTTGATCACGGTCAGCCGTTCGGGCCGCGCCTCCAGCGCGCGGACCGTGACCCGCTGTTGCCGCGAACGCAGGGTGTCGTACAGCTCGGTCAGCACGGTGTTGCCCGCGGCGTTCACGATGGCGCGGTGGAAGCGGCGGTCGAAGCCCGAAACGGCGAACCAGTCGCGTTCGGCGCCGGAGCTCGCCATCGCCTCGATGAGGTCGGGCAGTTCGGCGGGCGCGCCCGCCCGGTTCGCGCAGAGCGTCGCGATGGCGTGCCCTTCGATCAGCCGCCTGCTCTGGTAGACCTCTTCCAGTTCCCTGGCGGTGACGGTGCGCACCTGGGCGCCCTTGCGCGGCAACAGGCTGATGAACCGCTCGGCGGCCAGCCGGTGGAACGCCTCGCGCACCGGCGTCCTCGACACTCCGACGACACCGGAAACCCACATCTCGTCGAGGAAGCGGCCGCCTTCCAGCTCACCCGAGATGATTCCGTCGCGTAACCACGTGTAGACCCGCTCACGCGCCGGGCCGCCCCCTTCGGCGGTCACAGTCACCTCGTTCCCCCTCTATGCCGTCACTTTCCGCGACTGAGCCTACACCTGGACCAGCCAAGTATCCATCATGTATACAAGAGTTCCACTTATCGGAAGGGGTCCCATGGTGCACGTCGCGGTGGCGCAGTTCGCGCCCGGCAACGACAAAGAGGCCAACCTCGCCCGCGTCGCCGCCCTCGTCGGCGAAGCGGCCGACCGCGGTGCGCGGGTGGTCGTGCTCCCCGAGTACTCGTTGTTCACCGTACCGACGATGAGCCGGGAATTCGTGACCTCGGCCGAAGAACTCGACGGCCCGTTCGTCACCGAGCTGCGCGGGCTGGCGAAGGACCGGCAGATCACCGTCGTCGCGGGCATCAACGAAGCGCTCCCCGGCGGCGAGCGGATCTCGAACACCCTGGTCGCGGCCGGTCCCGACGGGGCCATCGCCGCGCTCTACCGCAAGCTGCACCTGTACGACGCCTTCGGTTTCCGCGAATCGGAGCTGGTCCGGCCCGGCGACATCGAAGCGCCGGAGACCTTCGAGGTCGACGGGATCACCTTCGGTCTCCAGACCTGCTACGACCTCAGGTTCCCGGAGGTCACCCGCCGCCTGGTCGACGCGGGCGCGGACGCGGTGCTGCTGCCCGCGGAGTGGATGCCCGGCCCGCTCAAGGAAGACCACTGGACCACCCTCGTCCGGGCCAGGGCGATCGAGAACACGATCTACCTCGTCGCCGCGGGGCAGGCCGCGCCGGCGGGCTCGGGACACAGCATGATCGTCGACCCGATGGGCGTGGTCGTCGCCTCGCTCGGCGAGCGCACGGGGACGGCGACCGGTGAGGTCTCCGCCGAGCGGATCTCCGAGGTACGCGCCAAGAACCCGGCACTGGAACTGCGCCGGTTCGCCGTCACCCCGAAGTCCTGAGTATCTTCTGACCCGGAGGTCCGTTCGTGAAGACACGCCCTCGGGCGTGGTGACGCGGCTTCCGTACGCCTGGGTGCCGGGTGGCCGCCCGGCACCCAGGCTCGTTTCACGGCACCAACAGTCCCCAGTGGACGGCCCACGGGACGAACAACGCGGCGCCCGCCAGCAGCAGGCCGACCCGGACTCCCCCGCGTTCCTCGCTCCGCCACCACGAAACCGCGGTCACCGCCCCGGCGGCCACGACGCCGACGGCGAGCAGCTGCAACGCGAGCCAGGGCAACGTCCGTCCGAAAAGGACCGGACCCGGTGCCATCGCCGCCCCCATCGTCAGGGCGATGTAGTAGACGAGGAACCCCGCCGTGGCGAGCGTGCCGGTCGACGCCAGCCAGCGTGCGGGCCGGGCGAGCGGAACGCTCTTCCTACGGCGGACCAACGCCGTCACCGGATAGGCCGCGAACGCGAGCAACGCCAGGGCCCAGACCCCGATCTGCGTCCACGGCGCCTCGTACCAGGCGAGCGGTGCGAGGGCGACGCTCTGGCTCGCCTGGACCGGAGGCGGGTCGGCCGACGGCCCGTCCTTCGGTCCGTTCACCCAGTTCGCCACGAGTTCGAGGTAACCGGGAGCGAAGCCGTCGAGCTTGTCGAAACCGTCGGTGGTCTGCCGGAGCCCGTGCTGGGCCTGGGGGAACACCTTCAGCGTGTACTGCCGGTTCCCCGCTCGGTCCAGCGTTTCCCGGAAGATCCGGACGGCCTCACCGGGCGGAGTGAGCCGGTCCAGTTCACCCCACAGGCCGAGGACCGGCTGCCGCACCTTCTCCAGCACCGGCACCGGATCGTATCCGGCCTCGGGGAAGGCGCCCGCACCCACGAGGGTCCGCATGTTCGTCGACGCCACCATGTCCACCATCGAGCCGGTGACCCCGCCTCGACGTAGATAGGTCTCGAGCGCCCACGCCTGCTGACGATCGGGCGAGACCCCGTTGGCACCGACGGTGACCGCGAACGCGACGTCCTTCGACTTCGACGCCGCCAACGGCGCGACCCAGCCCCCTTCGCTCAAGCCCCACACCCCGACACGGGCCGGATCCACGCCAGGACGCGAGCGCAGCGCCTGCACGGCGGCGAGCGCGTCGTCGGCCAGGACCGAGTAGTCCCGCTCGAACAGCGAATAACCCTCGGTCCGCTTGTCGTAGATCAGGGTCGCGATTCCCGCCTTGGCGAAGGCTTCCGCCTCGGCACGGTAATCGTCCCGGTCGTGTTCGCCGGATCCGTGCACCATGACGATGCCCGGCGCCGGACCGCCGCCCTCCGGCGCGACCACCATTCCCCGCAGGGTGACCCCGTGGCTGGTGAACGAGACTTCGCCGTCCGGAGCCGCGGCGGGCAACGGTGACGACACCGCCACGACGGCCGCGAGCACGGCGGCGATCATCGCCTGCTCACCCGGATCACCTCGAGCGACGGCGACGCAAGGATGTCCTTCTCGCAGTACCGTTCGGTGACCCACTGCTTGCGCGAGTACAGCTCCGTCTGGTCGCTGTGGTGCGCCGACTTCGGGTTCGCCGACTGCGAGTAGGTCATCAGCGTCGTCGTGTCCGGGCATCCGGTGCCGTTGAACGCCACGACGTGCAGATACGTCCCGCCATGCGTGAATTCGGTGTACCCACGGGCCGGATCCCAAGGGCCGCCGACGGTGTTGTAGACGCCGCGTCCCGCGGTTCCGCCGCCCAGCGGGATCTTCCGGCCGTCACGGACGACGTAGTGGTTGTCACCGTACGGCGCGTCGAGCGGGATCTTCGCCGCTCGTAACTCCGACACGGCGTCGGAGAGCGCCTTGCGGATCGCCGCGTTCCCCGTGTCGAGGGTGTTCGGCGTGTGGACCGGATCCTTGACGTCGAACGGGTTCTTCCAGATCTCCGGCCCCATCCGGTCCACCGCGGCCCAGAACCGGTCGAAGAGCAACGCGCCTCGGCTGCCAGCGTCGGAACGACCGTCCCAGCCCGCCAGCACCGCGCAAGCGTCGTCCAGCCCCGGCATCGTGCGGCACATCGCGACGACGTCGGCGCGCACGAGTTCGGCGGCGTGGTCCCGGTTCGAGAACATCAGGTCCCGCATCGCTTGCCCCGTGAAGCCGCCCTTCGCCAGCTGGTCGGCGATCTCGACGAGACCGGCACGCGTCCGCATGTTCTGCTCGTAGCGGACCGGGCCCACGATCCTGGGGAAGCCGGTCTTCGGTTCGGCGGGGTTGACCACCCAAGAACTGTCGTTCGAGTTCGCCGCGTAGTCCGACCGGCTCAGGCTCGGCAGGCTGGACGGGCCGAAGACACCCGGCCGGAGCGCGTCCCTGTCGCGACCCCAAGCACACGCCGTCTTGGAGCCGTCGAGCACCGCGACCCCGTTGGCGTCGAACAGTTCCTTGCCCAGCGGCGTGTTGCAGCGCGCGGCCTTCTCGTCGGTGACGTGCGGTATCCCGTGGATCTGGCTGAACTCCACGCGGCCCCGGTCGTCGGTGGCGAGGATGTTCATCCACGGCAGCCCTTGCGTCTCGCGGACCGCGCCGATCATCTCCCCCGCCGTCCGGCCGCGGGCGATCGCGAACATCGAGTTCGTCATCCCGAGGTTCGTGGCGTTGGCGTCCGCGATGGCGAACGCGCTCGACGCCGTCCACGGCAGTTCCCGCTGCCCGAGCCGGGTCGTCACCGGACCGTACCGCGTCGTCCACTGTGGACGTACGACGCGCTCCAGGGTTCCGTCCGTCTTACGCGACAGGACACTCACGTCGGTACGCCGCATCCGCTCGGGCTTCCCGTCGACCAGGTACGTCGTCGGCGAGCCGGGCACGAGCTTCAGCTCGAACAGCGTGTACGTGCGCGTGGTGTCGGTGGCGGTTCCGCTCCAGGCCGCGGTTTCGTTGTGCCCCAGCCACATCAGCGGAATCCCGGGAATGCCCGCACCGCTGACGTTCAGTTTGCCCGGCAACGTCACCTGCGACTGCCAAAGCCTGGTCCCGCTCAGCTGCCACGGCAGATGCGGATTCGCCAGCGAGACACCGCGTCCGTTCGCCGACGAGGCGGAGCCGATCGAGATCGCGTTGCTGCCGATCCCGGTCTCCCCGATCATCTGTTCGGTACCGCCGCCCGAGGGCGGGGCGCCCGGCGATGACGCGGTGATCGAGTCCGCGACGCCGCCCTGCCCGAAGATCATGCCGACCGCGTGGCTGTGGCGGAACACGTCGAGTTCGGTGATCGGCTTCAGCCAGCCCGCGCCCCGGCAGGCCGGATCGGTGATCTCACCGGTGCGCAGGTACTTGTTGACGCCCTCGACGTAACCGCGGATCAGTTCGCGGACCTCGCGGTACGGCCCGCGAGGCGCGGGTGCCGCCAGGAGCCGCTCGACGGCGCCGCTCTCGTTGAGACCTTGGAAGTACAGGTCGCTCGCGAGGTTCGTGCTCGCCTGGCTCACCCCGCTCGTCGGCGGCGCGTCCGGCCCGAGCCAGCGGGAACGCTCGGCCCGCGTCGTGACCGCGACGTCCGCGATCGCGCAGATGTTGTCCTTGGCCGCGGCGAATCCCTGCCCGAAGCCCAGGCTCACCCAGTCGTTCGCGACGATATGCGGGATGCCGTATTCGGTGTAGCGGATGGTGGCGTCCGACCGGGATACCCCGTCCGGCGGTTGCGCGGCCGCCGCGGTCCCCGCCGCGAGCAGGCTCGCCGCGGCGCAGACGGCCGCGATTCTGTTCCAGAGCAGCATGCTGCTCCCCCTTTGCATGTGGAGTCGTTCGTGAAGACACGCCGTCCGGCGTGGTGACGCGATTCCGGTGGTCGAGTGGCCGCTCTCCCACCGGTTTTTCAGTTCCCTTCCCGCACCTCCCCGTCCGCGTCCGGGAACGCGGTCCAGCGCACTAGCACCTTCCGCGCGTCCGGACCTGGCTCCGGCCGCCAATAGCGGCGTAACAGCTCCAGGTATTCGTCGAAGAACTCTTTGAGCTCTTCGAGGTTCACGTAGACCGAGCCGCGCGAGAAGACCAGCGCGTCACCCCATTCGCCCAGCTCACCGCGCCGCTTGAGGAAGGTCGCCAGCTGTTCGAGGTCTTCGGTGAACGCGGCGCGTTGCGCTTCGTCGAACACGGCGCGCATCTCGTCGTTCTGCTCGCTGTGCCGGGGCCAGCGGATGTCGCGTTGCCGGGCCCTCCACCAGCGCTCCTTGCCGTGCGCGAGCTCCGGCGCCTCGTCGACGAAGTCGTATTTCGCCAGTTCCCGCAGGTGATAGCTGGTCGCGCCCGAACTCTCCCCCAGTTCCTTGGCCAGCTTGGTCGCCGTCGCGGGGCCGCGGCCCAACGCCTCCATGATCCGGCGGCGCAACGGGTGCATCACCGCCTTCAGCACGGCGGCGTCGGCGATCTCTTCGGGTGGCGGCGGACCGGTCATGACACCAAGGTAGCCGTGCAAAGGAGATTGTGCAAAGGTCTCTTTGCACGCGGTTCAGACCACTCCGCGAGGCGGCCGGGGATTCTGCTGACGATTCGGTGAACTCAGCGTGAAATTGACAACTTCACGACGAAGGTCTTGTGCCGCGAGGACGAAAACTCGACAGGATCGCGAGTTTCTCGTTGCGTCGTCCCCGAAAACCGGCTGTATCGGATAGTTTTGCGCGGAGTCGACCTTGCGGGAGAGAACATGCCGAAGCACCGCCCTCGACAGACGGACAAGTTGTCCGCCCGGCACCGGACGGCCTTCGCGCTCGCCGGCGGCGCGCTCGCCGTGCTGCCCGCGGTCACCGCGTCCGCGGGCCCCGACGCCCCGATCGCCGCCCCGAAGCCGTCCGCGCCGCAGAACCAGGCCGCGGCCTGGCAACCGCCGGCGGGCACGGTCCCGGAGATCGCCGTCGACGGCAGCCTCCCCGAACCGCCCACCCCGGATCCGCTGACCGTCCCCGGGCACTCGGGCAACGTCGGTGGCGCGTTCGCGCCGTCGGGCGCGCTCGGCATCCCCGCCAGCATGATGAAGGCGTACAAGAACGCCGCCGACATCCTCGCGAAGGAACTGCCCGGCTGTCACATCGACTGGGCGCTGATCGCCAGCATCGGCCGGATCGAATCGAACCACGCGCGCGGCGGTTACGTCGACGCGAAGGGCAACACCCTGGAGCCGATCCTCGGCCCGCAGCTCAACGGAGCCGGGCCATTCGCGGCCATCCCGGACACCGACGGCGGCAAGTACGACGGTGACACGGTCTGGGACCGCGCCGTCGGCCCGACGCAGTTCATCCCGTCCACGTGGAAGGGCTACGCCTCCGACGGCAACGGCGACGGCGAATCGAACCCGAACAACATCTACGACGCGACGCTGGGTTCCGGCCGCTACCTCTGCTCCGGCGGGGTCGACCTGACCTCCGAGCAGACCCAGCGCGTCGCCGTGTACCGCTACAACCACTCGCTGTCCTATGTGGACACCGTGATCCGCTGGGCGGTCGCGTACCGCGGTGGTGTCGCGACGATGCCGGACAGCCAGGTCCCCGTCGGCGCCCCCGACTCCCAGGACGTCGCGGCCGGCACGCCCGGCGGTCAGGTCCCGGTACCGACCCTGCCCGGCACTCCCCCGCCCGGCACGACCACGCCGGGGCCGACCCCGTTGCCCGGCACGTCCCTCCCGCCGAGCAGCACGACACCGCCGAGCAGCACTTCGCCCTCGAAACCCACCAGCACGCCGCCTTCGTCGACGCCTCCCTCATCGACACCGCCTTCCTCGACGCCGCCGTCGAGCACGCCTCCGTCCTCGACGACGCCTCCGCCGTCCAGCACGTCCTCGGCGGCGCCGTCCTCGACCCCGGCGGGCAACACCGGCGAGACGAGCCCGACCAGCACCACCTCGCCCACGCCGTAACGCCTCGTGAGTGGCAGGGACGGTTAGAACCGTCCCTGCCACTCACGAGCCTTGAGGAGACACGGATGTCGTCTTTCGTCATGACCGCCGAGGAACGGGAAGCCTTCCTGAGCGAGGTCCACATCGGGGTCCTGGCCGTGGAGCGGGAAGGTCGCGCCCCGCTGGCGGTACCGGTATGGTACGACTACGAGCCCGGCGGCGAACTCCTGATCTGGATGGACGGCGGTTCGGTCAAGGACAAGGCGATCAAGAAGGCGGGCAGGCTCAGCCTGGTCGCGCAGTCGGAGACGCTGCCGTACAAGTACGTGACGGCCGAGGGTCCGGTCATCGCCAACGACGCGCCGCCGACGAGGGAGCAGGCACTGAAGATCGCGCAGCGCTACCTGCCCGGCGACGAGGGCACGAAGTACGTCGACGGCGCGCTCAGCGACAACTCCGTGCTGGTCCGCGTCCGGCCGGAGAAGTGGCTGAGCAACGACCAGGGCAAGGCCTGACCGGACGACGGTGTCCCGGCGGGCGAGCCGCCGGGACACCGTCGTTCAGCCCGCGATCGGCTCGAACTCGACGACGCTGTCGAGTGCCTTGCCCATCGCGGCGTTCCCTTCGCGTTCGATCATGATCTCCACGAGCACCGGCCGCGACGTCCGCTCGGCCTCCTTGCGCGCCCACTCCAGCGAAGCCCGGATCTCGCCCGGCTCGGTGACGCGGGTGCCGGAGCAGCCGTAGGCCTCCATGACCTTCACGTTGTCCGTGCCGATCTTGTCGTAGTGGATGTCGACCTCGAAGTTCATCTCGTAGCCGGTTTCGGCCTGCCGGATGAGCCCGAGGTACTCGTTGTTCAGCATGATCAGCACGAACCCGACGTCGTACTGCGCGGCCACCGCCAGCTCCTCGACCAGGAACTGGAACGAGTAGTCCCCGACCACTCCGACGACCTCGGCCTCCGGTTTCGCCTTCTTGACACCGATCGCCGCCGGGATCTCCCAGCCGAGCGGGCCCGCCTGGCCGCACACCTGGTAGTGCCGTGGCTTGTGCGCGCGCTGGAACTGCCCCGACCAGATCTGGTAGAGCCCGATCGCGGTGACGAAGTAGGCGTCCTCGCCGTAGAACTCGTTGATCTCCTTGAACACCCGAGGCGCCTTGATCGGCGTGTCCTCGAAGTCCTCGCGCCGCGGCAGGCTCTCCTTGAGCTCGCCGATGCGCCGCGGCCAAGCGCGGTCACGCGCCGGGGAACGCTTCGACGCCGCCTCGATCAGCGCGTCCAGGAAGGCACCCGTGTCCGACACGATGCCGAGGTCCGGCCCGAACACCTTGCCCAGCTGGGTCGGCTCGATGTCGACGTGGATGAACTTCCGGTTCCCGCGGTAGACGTCGAGGTCACCGGTGTGCCGGTCGCCGAACCGCGCGCCGAGCGCCAGCACCAGATCCGCTTCGAGGAAGGCCGCGTTCGCCCAGCGCTGCGAGGTCTGGATACCCGCCATGCCGGCGAACAGTTCGTGGTCCTCGGGGAAGCTCCCCTTGCCCATCAACGTTACGCCGACCGGGACGCCGAGCAGTTCGGCCGCGGTCCGCAACCGGTCACTCGCGTCGCCGAGCACCACGCCGCCGCCCGCGAGGATCAGCGGCCGCTCGGCGGCCAGAAGCAGGTCCAGAGCCCGCTCGACCCTGGCAGGCGACGGCGTCGCCCTGGTGACCGGGAGCGGCGAGTCGATGCTGGAGTCCCATTCGATCTCCTGCCGCTGGACGTCGATCGGCAGGTCGATCAGCACCGGCCCGGGGCGCCCGGACCGCGCGATCCGGAACGCCTCCCGGAACACCCACGGCAGCTGGGCCGCCTCCTTGACCTGAACCGCCCATTTCGTCACCGGCTTGGCGATCTCGACGATGTCGACGGCCTGGAACGCCTCGGTGTGCAGCTTCCGCGAGTCGGCCTGCCCGGTGATGCACAGGATCGGGATCGAGTCGGCCTGCGCGGTGTAGAGACCGGTGATCATGTTCGTCCCTGCGGGCCCGGAGGTGCCGATCGCGACGCCGACGTTGCCGGTGGTCCTCGCCCAGCCGTCGGCCATATGGGTCGCGCCCTCCTCGTGGCGCACGATCAGATGCTCGATGCCGCTGTCCTGCATCGCGTGGTACAGCGGGAGGATCGCGGCGCCCGGGCAACCGAAAGCGGTGTCGACGCCCTCACTGACCAGGACGTCGACGACGGCCTGCATGGCGGGGATTCTTGGCATGCGTCACTCCTTGTTTTCCGCGCCGGACAGCGATTCGACGACCTTCAGCAGGGCGGAGTGATCGAGCGAGCCGTGGCCCATCGCCCGTCCGGCGGCGACGAGCTGGGCGACCAGCCCGGTGAGCGGCAGCGCGACGTCGGCCTGCCTGGCGGCGGCGAGCGCGATGCCCATGTCCTTGTGGTGCAGGTCGATCCGGAAGCCTGGCGCGAATTCCCGCGCCACCATGGACTTCCGCTTGAGTTCGAGGATCCGGCTGCCCGCCAGGCCGCCCGCGAGGACGTCCAGCCCGACACCGGCGTCCACGCCCGAGGCTTCGAGCAGCACGATGGCTTCGGCGATCAGCCCGTACGTCCCGCCGACGACCAGCTGGTTCGCGGCCTTGACGACCTGGCCCGCGCCGTGCGGCCCGACGTGCACGATCGTCTTGCCGACCGCCTCCAGGATCGGGAGCCCGGCGGCGAAATCGTCGGCCTCGCCACCGACCATAATGGACAGTGAAGCCTGCTCGGCCCCGGCCTGGCCACCGGAAACAGGCGCGTCGAGCACCCTGATCTCGCGTTCACCGGCCCGTTCGGCCACCTCGATGGAGGTCTCCGGGCGGATGGTGCTCATGTCGATCAGCAGGGTGCCCGGTTTCGCCGACTCCAGCACTCCACCCGCCGCAAGCACGACAGCCTCGACCTGCGGGTGGTTCGGCAGCATGGTGATGACGACTTCCGCGTCCGCCACGGCGTCGGTCACCCCGTTCGCGGCCCGGCCGCCCGCGGCTTCCAGCCTCGCGAGCGCGTCCGCGTTCGTGTCGAATCCGCTCACCTCGTGGCCGGCGGCGACGAGATGTCCCGCCATCGGCCCGCCCATGATCCCCAGGCCGATGAATCCCAGCTTGGTCATGCCAGTCCCCTTCGTTCGAAAGGCAGCCACGACAGCGAATCCGCGCTCGGGCCGTCGGGTTTGTACTCCACGCCGACCTGCCCGCGGTAGCCCGCCGTCTGCAGCTTTTCCAGGTATTCCTCGATGTCCAGCGTTCCGGTCCCCGGCTGGTGGCGCCCTGGGGCATCGGCGATCTGCACATGGCCGATCCGTCCGGTGTGGACGGTCGTGACCGTGTCGAGGTCGTCACCGTTGACCGCCAGGTGGTACAGGTCGGCCAGCAGCTTCACGTTGTCCCGCCCGAGTTCGTCGAGCACCTTCAGTACGTCGTCCGCGGTCTTGAGCGGGTACTTTTCCGCCCCCGACAACGGCTCGAGGACGATCTCCGCGCCGATCCGCGCGGCCGCGTCCGACGCGAGCGCCAGATTCGACAAGCCGAGCTTGTCCTGCCCGGCCGGATCCGCGCCGTCGATCCGGTTGCCGTAGAGCGCGTTGAACCGGCGGCAGCCGAGCCGCTCGCCGAGGTCGATCGCGGAAGCGATGCCGCGGGCGAACTCGTCCTCGCGACCGGGCCAGGTGACCAGGCCCCGATCACCGCCCGCCATGTCGCCGGGGAAGAAGTTCAGCCCGGTCACCGCGACCCCCGCGCGCTCGACCGACGCCACGAACGCGTCGACCTCGGCGGCGTCCGGCACCGGCGTCTCGAACGGCCACCAGTACTCGACCGCGGTGAAGCCCGCCGCGCGCGCCGCCTCCGCGCGGTCGAGCAGCGGCAACTCGGTGAAGACGAGCGACAGGTTCAGCACGTAGGGCAGCGCGTGACGCGAACCGGCAAGATCAGCCATCGAAACCTCTGCAATTTCGCTCTGCGGAAACTTTCTTTCGTATATCGAGAATAGCCCGCCGACCTGTCCAGGTCAACGGGCGGTATACCGGCAGAGGCAACGCCGAGCGCGGGGGTGCCCGTTCGGCGCGACTGAAGTCGACGGCGACGCTTCGGGCGCGTCGGTGACACGGCCTCGCACTCACGTGATCAAAGCCGTAACTCACGTGATTGAAGCCGCAACTCGCGTGATCCGCGGCGTAACACCGAGTGTCGCCTCCAATCACGCGAGTTACGCGCCTGATCACGCGAGTTACGCCTTCGCTCACGCCGCGCGCCTGTGTGCCAAGTCCGTGAAGGCCTCCTTGAGGGACTCTGGGTCCCTCAAGGAGGCCTTCACGGACTTCGGACCAGGTAGGTACCTAAGCCGGCAAGCCGAATCGCCAGTCACGCACCACGGTGAGGGTCAGCGGTTCTGGACGTGCTGCCAGCCGAAGCGACCCTTGATGCAGAGGTTCCCGTGGGTCACCGAACTCTCGTGGGGCGAGGTCACCTTGACGATCTCGTTGTCCTGGACGTGCAGTGTCAACGAGCAGCCGACCCCGCAGAAGGTGCAGACGGTGGTCGTCGCGGTCTGCCGCGACTCGTCCCAGGTACCGTCCTCACGTTTGTCGTGCTCGCGTTTGAAGCTCAGCGCGCCGGTCGGGCAGACCTCGACGCAGTTTCCACAGTAGACACACGCGCTGTCCGGCAGCGGGTTCGCGAACTCCGTCGAGATCCGCGCGTCGAAACCGCGTCCCGCCATGGTGATGGCGAAGGTGTTCTGCCACTGCTCGCCGCACGCGTCGACGCATTTGTAGCACTGGATGCATTTCCCGTAGTCGCGGACGTAGAGCTCGTTGTCCACTTTGACCGGCTGGCGCACGGTCGCCGCCGTCAGCCCGTCCGGGATCTCGTGCTCACCGGGCCGGCGGTCGTCGCGGTCGTCCGACGCGGGTGCGGGCGGGCCGAACCGCTCGGGTTCCGCGCCGCATTCGGCCATCCAGTCCGCGACATCGGGCGTGGTGGACAGATCCGTCGCCGATCCGAGGAGTTCGAGCACCACCTTGCGGCTGAGCCTGGTCCGGTCGGTCTCGGTCCGCACCACCATGCCCGGTTCCGCCTTGCGGGAGCAGGACGGTACGAGCGTGCGCGATCCCTCGACCTCCACCATGCAGACACGGCAGGCGTTCGCCGGTTCGAGAGTGTCTCCGTAGCAGAGCGTCGGAATGTCCTTGCCCGCCGCGGCACAGGCGTCGAGGATCGTGGATCCTTCGGGAACCCTGACCGCCTCACCGTCCACAGTGAACTCGACGAGCCGACGTGGGAGTCCTAAACCGACGATGGTCACGATCGCTCCTCCAGGGCGCCGAGCCGGTCGATCGCCGACTCGATGGCGTTCCAGGCGGTCTGGCCCAGTCCGCAGATGGACGAATCCCGCATCACCTGGCCGACTTCGCGCAGCAACGCGAGGTCGTCGCCGCCGGTACTGAGCCTGCGTCCGCCGACGATCCGGTGCAGCGCCTCCTCCTGCCGCACGGTGCCGATCCGGCACGGCACGCATTGCCCGCACGACTCGTCCCGGAAGAACGCCGCGATCCGCACCAGGAACCCGCCGAGGTCGGCTTGGTCGTCCAGCGCGAGCACGACTCCCGAGCCGAGCGTGGCGCCCGCGGCGCGCGCGTCCTCCATGGTGAGTGGCAGGGTGGTTTCGTCCGGGCGCACGAAACCACCCGCCGCGCCGCCGAGCAGGACGGCCCGCAGTTCGCGGCCCTCCGGCACTCCCCCGGCCAGTTCGAGCAGTTCCCCCAGCGTCGTCCCGAACGGCACCTCGTACACGCCGGGACGCCGGATGTTGCCGGACAGGCAGAACAGCTTCGGCCCGGTCGAGCGTTCGGTCCCGATACGCCGGTAGGCCTCGCAGCCTTCGGTGAGGATCAGCGGGATGTTGACCAGGGTCTCGACGTTGTTCACCACCGTCGGCTTGCCGAACAACCCCTTCTCCACCGGGAACGGCGGCTTCGACCTCGGCTCACCGCGATAGCCCTCGATCGAATTGAAGATCGCCGTTTCCTCGCCGCAGATGTAGGCGCCCGCGCCGCGCCTGATCTCGATGTCGAACGAGAACTCTTGCCGTCCCAGGATGTTCTCGCCCAGGAACCCTCGTTCGCGAGCCATGTCGATGGCGTTGCGCAGCACCTCCAGTGCACGCGGATACTCGCCGCGAAGGTAGACGTACCCCTTTTGCGCCCCGATGGCGAACGCGGCGATCGTCATGGCTTCGACGAGCGCGAACGGATCCCCCTCGATCAGCACGCGGTCCTTGAACGTGCCCGGTTCGCTCTCGTCGGCGTTGCACACCAGGTACCGGGTCCGTTCGGGTTGCCGCGCGGCGGCGTCCCATTTCCGGCCGGTCGGGAACGCCGCCCCGCCCCGGCCCATCAGCCCAGAATCGGTCACCTCGCGGATGACCCCGGCCGGCCCGAGCAGCACCGCGTTCCTCAACGCCGCGTAGCCACCCGCCGCACGGTAGGCGTCCAGGCTCCCGGGGTCGACGACGCCGACTCGGCGCAGCAGCCGCAGCCCTGATTCCCCTTGCTGCGGAACGGAAACCGGGGCTTCCACCCATTCAGCAGGTTCGCGGGTGACTATCTCCGGGGTGGCCGGAGCGAGCAAACTCAGTTCGGCGGGATCGCCCGCCTCGAACGCCAGCGCAGCCGGAGCGCGTTCGCACACACCCAGGCACGGGCTGCGATGCCAGGGGATTCCAGCGGAGTCGAAGGCCTCGGTCACCGCCTCCGCGCCGTTGACCCGGCAGGCCAAGTCCGTGCAGACGTGGATCACGCGCGGCGGCCGCTCCTTGAGCGAGAACAACGCGTAGAAGCTCGCCACACCATAGGCTTCCGCCGGAGGAACGTTCAGCCGCCGGCAGATGTGGTTCAACGCTCCCTGACTGATCCAGCCGACCCGGTCGTTCACGGCGTGCAACGCCGGAAGCAGCTGATCACGGCTTCCGGCTCCGAGCGCGTCGACGGCGTGCCGCTCGGCGTCCGTCGGTTCGGCGTTCAGGAAACGCAGGTCCATTCCGGACTCCTCACACGGTGATGGGCAGCTTCTCGACCCGGATCGCGGCGGCCTTGTACTCGGCCGTGCCCGCGACCGGACAGGTCGCCTCGATGGTGATGACGTTGACGTCGATCTCGTCCGGGAAATGGAAGGTCATGAACGCCAGGCCCGGGCGCAGCCCCTCGTCGATCCGGACCGGTGCCTCGATCTCGCCGCGGCGGGACGAGATCCGCACGACCTCCTCCTCGACGACGCCGAGCCGCACCGCGTCCGCCGGGCACAGGTCGAGGGTCTCTCCTCGGCGCAACGGCGAGGGGAACCCGCCGGACTGGACGCCTGTGTTGTAGGAATCCAGCCGCCGTCCGGTGGTCAGCCGGATCGGGAAGTCCTCGGTGAGCAGATCCACCGGCGGGCTGTGCGCGATCACGGTGAACGGCGCGGGCCGGCCGCGTTTCACCGGATCCTCTTCCCAGAGTCTGCCGTGGAGGAACGTCGGTTCGAGTTCGTCTTCGCGGTAACAGGGCCATTGGATGCCGCCGAGTTCCTCCAGGCGCGCGTAGCTCATCCCGGCGTGCATCGGCGACAACGTCCGGAGTTCGTTCCAGACGTCCTCGCCGCCCTGGTAATTCCAGTCGTGGCCGAGGCGGCGGGCGAGTTCGCACAGCAACTGGATGTCGTCGCGCGCGCCCTCCGGCGGTTCGAGCGCCTTGCGGACCCGCTGGACGCGGCGTTCGCTGTTGGTGAAGGTGCCGTCCGATTCGCACCACGCCGCCGAAGCGGGCAGCACGACATCCGCCAGCTGCGCCGTCTTGGTGAGAAAGATGTCCTGCACGACCAGATGATCCACATTGGACAGACGTTTGATCGTGTGCTCGCAGTCCGCTTCGGACTGGACCGGATTCTCGCCGATGATGTACACGCAGGTCAGGTCGCCGCGTTCCATCGCGTCGAGCATCTGCGTGAGGTTGAGTCCCTTGTGCGGCGGGATGTTCGAACCCCAAGCGGCGTCGAACTTCGCCCGGACGTCCGCGTCGAGGATGTTCTGGAAGCCCGGCATCCGGTCCGGGATGGCGCCCATGTCCCCGCCGCCCTGGACGTTGTTCTGCCCGCGCAACGGGTTGAGCCCGGCGCCGTACCGGCCGACGTGTCCCGCCAGCAGCGCGAGATTGATCAGGGACAGGACGTTGTCGGTGCCGTTGTGGTGCTCGGTGATCCCGAGTGTCCACGACAGCTGGCCGCGGTCCGCGCGGGCGTAGGTGTGCGCGAGTTCGCGGATCAGCTCGGCCGGGACGCCGGTCGTCTCCTCGGCGGCTTCGAGCGTCCATGGCTCGACAGAGGCCGCGAACTCGGCGAATCCTTCGGTGGCGCGTTCGATGAAGGCGGTGTTGGCCAGTCCGGAGTGGATGATCTCGCGCGCGATCGCGTGCGCCAGCGGGATGTCCGTGCCGACGTGCAGCTGGAGTTGCCGGTGCGCCCAGCTCGCGGTGCTGGTCCGGCGCGGGTCGATCACGAACAGTTTCGCGCCGCGGTGGACGGCCTTGAGCACATGCTGGAAGAAGATCGGGTGGGCTTCGCGGGGGTTTCCGCCCCAGACGACGATGACGTCGGCGTCCTCGATCTCCTGATACGACGACGTCCCGCCGCCGCTGTCGAACACCCGCGCCAGCCCGGCGACACTCGGCGCGTGACAGGTGCGGTTGCACGAGTCGACGTTGTTGGTGCCGATCACCGCACGGGTGAACTTCTGCGCGACGTAGTTCATCTCGTTGGTCGCCCTGGCACAGGAGAACATGCCGAAGGCTTCGGGTCCTTTGGTGTCGAGCGTGCGCCGGAACCCGGCGGCGGCGCGCTCCAGCGCCTCCGCCCAGCTCGCCGGGCGCAGCACACCCGAATCGCGGACCAGCGGCTGGGTGAGCCGGACGTACGGCTCGGTGTTCTTGCGCTTCATCGGGTTCCTCCGATTCAGTGCGCTCCGACGGGAACGGCGTTCGCGGTCTGGCCGAGCAGGCCGATCGCGGCGTGGACGTGGCGCAGCGCGGGGGCGGGAACGCCGGTCAGCTCCGCGAGCTCGACGACGGCGCCGATGATCGCGTCGATCTCCAGCGGCTTGCCCGCCTCGAGGTCCTGCAGCATCGACGTCTTGTGGTGGCCGACGCGCCAGGCGCCGTTGATGCGTTTCTCGACCGACACCTGGGGATCACTGCCCGCGGCACGGGCGATCGCGAGGGTCTCGTTCATCATCGCGGCGACGAGCTCGCGAGTGTCCGGATGCTCGCACATCTGGACCATGGTCGCCCTGGTCAGCGCGCTGAGCGGGTTGAAGGCGACGTTGCCCATGAGCTTGACCCAGATCTCGTCGCGCAGGTCGAGTTCGACCGGGGCCTTCAGCCCGCCCGCGATCATCGCGTCGGCGAGTGCCGCGCATCGGGACGTGACGCCGCCTTTCGGCTCTCCCAAAGCGAACCGGGTCCCTTCGAGATGCCGGATCACGCCCGGCTCCTCGATCACGGTCGAGCAGTAGACGACGCAGCCGATCGCGCGGCGCAGTTCGAGGACCTCGCTCACCGCGCCCCCGGGGTCGACCGTCTCGATGCGACGGTTCTCCAGGGGATGCCCGGTCAGGCCGTGGAAGTACCACCACGGGATCCCGTTCTGCGCGGCCACGATCGCGGTCTCCTCGCCCAGCAGCGGCGCGATCAGCGGACCACAGGAGGCGTAGGAATTCGCCTTCAGGCCAAGGAAGACGAAGTCGACCGGTCCGACTTGCGCCGGATCGTCGGTGACGTGGGGGTGGACGGTGAAGTTCCCGCGCGGGCTGAGCACCCGCACGCCGTGGGCGCGCATCGCTTCGCCATGCGCCCGTCTCGCGATGAGGTGGACCTCCGCCCCGCCTCGGTGGAGCGCGGCGCCGGCGTACGCGCCGATCGCCCCCGCGCCCAGAACAGCGACCTTCATGACGTGCCTCCCGCTCAGCCGAAGACCAGATTGCATACAGTATCCTGTAGATGGTCGCCACGCCAACCCCTTCCGCGTTTAGTCCTCTAAATGCGCCGGAAGACGCTCGTCCCGGCGAGTTACGCCTCCAAGCACGCGAGTTCGGCTTCCGATCACGCGAGTTACGCCTTCAAGCACGGCACCCGAGGCGCATTTAGAGGACGAAATGCGGAGCAGAGCGGAGAATGTCGGGATTTTGCATACCAAAACCTGTATCCTGGACCGAACGAGTCTTCCGGAGGTCCTGTGAGCCAGCCCGTTTCACCCCTGCCCGACCGCGGCCCCACCGGTCGCCGCGCCAAGGGCACGCTCAACCCGGCGACGGCCAAACGCGTCGAGCGGCCCGCTCCCCTGCGCCAGGTCGTCTACGACGCGCTCGCGGAGCTGATCATCAACCGGACCCTCGAACCCGGCCAGCACCTGGTCGAGGCGGATCTCGCCGAGTACCTGGGCGTCAGCAGGCAGCCGGTCCGCGAGGCGTTGCAGCGTCTGCAGAGCGAAGGCTGGGTCGACCTCCGTCCCGCGCAGGGCGCCTTCGTGCACATGCCCACCGACGAGGAAGCCGATCAACTGCTCAGCGTGCGCACCGTGCTGGAGGCGCACTCCGCCCGTCTCGCCGCCGACAGGGCCGGCGGCGAAGACGTCGAACGCTTGTGGGAACTGCAGAAAACCGGG
>Ga0307518_10000456_pt1 | contig 31228 bp, 17 predicted proteins | sample 25_EM_MG_FD_203889 | JGI IMG/M metagenome (GOLD analysis project Ga0307518, IMG submission 203889) | Populus trichocarpa ectomycorrhiza microbial communities from riparian zone in the Pacific Northwest, United States - 25_EM | ecosystem: Host-associated > Plants > Roots > Unclassified | place... | reverse complement strand
GTTAAATAAATATTAATATTTTTAATTTTATGTGCATGTTTATGCACTAAAAAATATTACTTTACAAAAAGATTTTATGAAAATGTTTATGGACAATAAAAAAAGATTGAGTCTTTAGATTCAAAATTTTAGGTTTAGTATTTAGATTATCAACAACTGGGCAAATTAATATATTGTCATTCACATTGCACCAAGACACAATGCACTTTGTAATGTAATATTCATATAAACCATGCATTTGTTTTCATTTCAATCAACAAAATTTTAATATTTGCAATTTCATCCTTCTAAGTTACAGTAGCATTGTTATTTTTTTTTTTACATTTCTTTCAATTATCTCGCATGCATTGAGTTTTAAGGGATATTCAAAGATTGATTCAATTTTGATTTTGCAAAATCATATTAATTGGATTTGAAAATAGAAATTAAAAGAACTAGGACCAGAACCAGTTTTAACAAAGAACAACAAAACATGCCTCATTTAGAATTCCACATGAAAAACTTCCATTCGATCCCTTAAGTTTTAGTTTTTTTATTAGTTAGTCCTTGTTGTTTTGGTAATTCACGTTTCGGTACCACACTTTATTTTCTTTATGTTTCAATCCATGGATGTTGAGAAAGCAGAGAGAGTTGTCAAAAAATATTAAGGAAAGAGAAAATGCTAGGATGACTACATTCTAGCTATCAAAAAGGCTAATTTTTGTGTCAATGAATTCATCTTCTTAAAAGAAGTTCAATAGAGGTGGTATTTTCCTATAACCATGCAAGAAAAAGTAGATCAAGGTCCATTAATTTTTTTAATTCGTTAATTTTTCATTTTTTTAGGAATCAGGTGTCATGGGGTTGGAAACGAGTTTATTGAGGTTACAATGCCTTTTCTAAGTGTTTTTGAGTGGAAACAAGCTTAAGAAAATAAGTTTTAGGACTCCAAAAACTTAAAGCCTAATTTTCTGGTCACCAGAGATAACTAAAAAGTAGTTCAACCGGCAATAGATTGTTTGCCACAACAGATGATTTGTTTCCTAGTTATATAAAAATCTAATGCTTGAAATTTTTTTTGTTAAATTGGGCGAACCATGTGTCACTTGCAATAGTAGATGATATGTCATTTACTGGTTGAATTCCAACCATCTCAGGTGCCCAGAAAGTCGGGTTCCAACTTTTAGAACTCACCAAACTCATTTCAACTTGAAAACATCTATGAAACACCCTAAAAATCTCAATAAACTCATAACTAACCTTAAATAAGCCTTTTGTCGATAAAAAAATATAAAAATTAACCCTAATTTTTTTTCCAAGTCCTGATCTATTTTTTTCCGACAAGATGAATGATTAAAAACACCTCAATAGCACCCTCTCATAAAATAGAACTCATTGATACTAAGATCAACTTTTTTTATTGTTGAAATGTGGTCAACCGACAACTTTCTCTATTCTCCCTCGCTTTTCAATGACTTTCCTCTCTCAAACTTAGAGATTGAAACATGAACAAAATAAAAGTTTAAAATCAAAACTTAAAATTCTAAAAGTAATGGGACTAGAAAAGAAGTCAACGAAGAATATATGGGCTAAAACGTACATTTTCACGCAAATTTGAATAGCATTAACACGCGAAATTGAGGAAAAGGTTTGTTCTCATGCAAGTCAAACCTCACGAGATGTTGTATAAGACATGACTTGAGCGAGAACATCTTTAGTGAGTGAGGCATTAATGGTGGTGAGGATTAAAGAATCCTAACGAAGCCATTGAATATATGGAGGATTGAGAATTTTGATACTAGCACCTATGCTGGGATGAAGAACATTAATTTCTTGAGGTGGGATTGAGATTGTGTCGTCAAGGTAACCAAAGACGCCATGACCTCTAAATTAAGGTAGGGTTTGAGCTTTTCATACAGGATAGTTGGAGAAGTTGAGTTTGCTGCTGATAGTGAATGGGAGATTGGAGAGGGACGGGAAAATAAAAAGAGGATCAGTAGAATTATTTGAGGTGGAAGATGAGGAAGTCATTGAGGATCAATAGAGAATAGATGCTGGTCGTTTTAGAAGCTTTGATACCATAAAGAAACTTAAGAAACTAGAAAGAGTTTGAAGAGTCTTTAATTTTGTTTTTCTACTCTTTGTATGCATACAAGGTGTCTTTTAAATAGACTTTTAGTTTAACAAAAGTAGAACAAAATAGCAACAAATATCCTATTTGTTTGCCTATGCATTTGAAATTGAAAAACTTGTAATCTTTATCTCCTCTGTTTTAGGAGTCTTCTGGATTTGAAATGGTCTCGTTGACCTGTTCTTCTACAGAAACTAATAAAAAACAAAGTGATGACACTGTATGTTTGATGTGTTTTACCTATAAAATTGATTATTTTGGTTTTGTGTTTGTTGGTGCAGATTTTATTTGCCATGTGGTTGATTCCATTTTCGCTGTTCAAGTAAGGTTGATGTGGCTGCCTTCGTTCTTGCTATGCATCGTTAATCTCTTGGGAAGTAAGTTCTGTTGTTTCGACTTCCATAACAACTACGGTGACTATTATATGCTTCTGTAAATTAAAAAAATAGTCTGATAAATATCAATGACATTGTCTAATTGAATGGTAACTGGATCAATATGTTCGTGAGTGAATAGTTTGTACTGTATGCAATTTTCTTTTCAAAACATGTTAGTTAGTAGCTACATTGATGCACATGCAAGTTGCAACTATTAGAACTAAGGAAATAGAACAGAAGCTCTATAGAATCATGGATATATATACATTATATTTATATGCATCTTCAAGCTTAATCTTCATTCTCACAAGACGTATCACAATGCGGATAAGGTGCACTGCAAACCCAAACAACCGCTCTCTGGACACTGGAATATTTCACTTAGACGAGGCCCCTATTGGTCGATTGTCTTTGTAACTGTTATTTTTCTCTAGAGCTTTAGCTCTCATTCTGATCGGAAAAAAAAAAAACACAAAAATAAGTTAAACGCAACATTTTCAGCCACAAGTACACATAGAAACTCAAGTTCCCATTCACATGGGTACGCTCTGAAAATTGGTGCTGATCAGAAATACTTTACAAGAAGTTGCTTGATTGTGAATTGTGAAACGAGTATTTTGTAGAAACATTGATGTCGCCTGATCTATCATCCATGAAAACTTTTCCAGAAGACGCGAGCAGCGGGTTTCTCAACACCCTGTTCTCCTAGTACTTGAGAGGAAAGTCAAGACGCCTACAAACTCATTCTGATTATGAATCAGACCGATGGAAGAGGCGGTGAGAATGCTTTTTACCCCTACGCTGCCTATCAGATTTGGAATCAGTGGATAAGTGAGAATAAGATTGCTTGTCCCTGCCACTTCTATGATGCCTCTCAGAGTGGAAGTGTACAGTCGAATATGAATCTTTTTTTCTGCTGTTCTTACTTCTACACCTGTCAGAATCAGATTCGGAAGAGTAATAATGCTTTTGCTTGCTCTTTTTATTCCTAAGATTCTTGTCAGAGTCACAATCTTCAGAAGAATAAGAATGCCTGTGCCTGTTCCTTTTGGAAGGCCTGTCAAACTCGAAATCTTCGGATGAACTTGATTCGGAATGATCCAGCCTTTTCTTCTTCTTTTTTCTTTTCTTCTCTTCCTTTGATCTCTTCTCCTCCCTGTTGGAAGGTGAAGATAACCCATTTTCTTCAGAAGCCCTAATTTCTCTACTTGGCGATGACTCCTTTTTGTGCTTACTCTTTTTTGACTTCCTTTTCCGTTCACTTGGAGAGAAGTTAGTCAGCAAATCAGGGATATTACCACCACTGAGAAACCCTAGAAAATGAATGAGATGACACTTAGAGCATAACATCATGACATCCCAAAGGTTAAATTTCACAAAAATGCAATAAAAATTCCTGCAACAGGAAAAAGCACGTACCTCCATATTCATCAAATATGTCCTCGGCAACAATTTGCTGGTTGGGATCATCTGGATTAAAACCACCACGAGGAGGACTCAATCCTGGTTTTTGCTTCAGCTCCCACTTAAGTGGCTGCAAGGAGTAACAAAAATAAATTCCAATGAGAGGCTTGATGTGTTTGTAAATGAGCTGCATGAAAGTAATTGCAGTTGAACAAATAAATAAAAAAAAGCACTTGCAAGCTGCCAGCCTGCCACTAATCATGCTTTCAAAGATGACTCCAGAAGACCATTACAAATTGAGTCATATTTATGCTGAGCTGTGCTGTTGTTGCTGTCAAATTGATTTGTTTTTGGTGCAGATTTATGAAATTTTTTGTATGAGCTTTATATAACAAGGTTAAAATAGGTTACCACTCTAAAGGCAATTCAACTTGCAAATAAAAAACAATCATTTTTTTTTTGCATATTTCCTACCGATGTCTGTGCATGGTTCATAAATAATGGTTGTCATAAGCAAATTAGTTTTGGACAAAAGCTTGTCATTATTGAGCTAGTGTGAACCAAAATATAAATACGGGATTGACGCAAGTGCTTACTTAGTCTATGTGGGTGTAGGTGTGGGTGCATGGGCATGTGCAAGCAGCATTAAAAACTATTGGATATCTAAATATTGTATCCATACATTCTCTAGTTGATTTTACATTTTTAAGGCATGCTATTATTATAAAAGAATGATGATAATGATTCACAAAAGACCTTTTTCTTTCCATGTGTGGATCAAAGCCTAATTCTGCAAAGAGAAAACTCTGATACAAGATTGAGCTGTGACAACTATCACTGAATTTCTGCACAGCAAAATTGAAAACAATACCAACCTCGCTAGGATCTGTTTGAGCCACGATTGCAGTCAGGGGATCATCTCTTTTCAGACGACTCTCCTCGTTAGGCATTATAACATCTTTCAGGGGGCATTCACGATCACCACTTTGGTGACCATACTTTCCGCATCTTAAGCACTTTACATTGCGCACTTCAATTCCAAATGGCTTCACCCTTGCAGGAACACCTGTCTCCAGGCTAAAAAACATCAGGTTAGCAAGCAAGGCCCACTACCAAGTGGCTGCATATACATGATGATTATGCAAACAATGGCACTTGTAATTAGAGATACAGCAGGCATCCACAGCACTAGAGCCACATCAATTTACTTGACTGCATATACATGACAATATGCAAACAGTAGCACTTGTAATTAGAGACATTGTGGGCTTTTCTAGCACTAGATCCATGACAATTTAATTGGCTTCAGCCCTGGGAGAACTAGAGGTGTCTCACTGTCTTGTTCACAGGGCATTATCTCTGCCACATTCTTCTTCTTCTTTCTTTTTTTGTTTATCCTACTCTGTACATTATTCAGAACAAGGATATTAGGAAAAAACTTAACTTGCAGTATATGTGGCCAAATCGAAAGAGTAATTGGTGCTTATTGGGTGATCCTAAAAGGATTTAAGGGTTCGAAATGCAGGGATCAGGATGGTTTATACATACTATATTTACTTGGGAGAACACAGTGGATAGTCTTGCTTTACCACAGAAGAAATGTCTAATTAAGCATAAAGTGGGCCACATTCCAAAATGCAAGTCTGGTAACCCTCAATAAAATGCAACAATCTCATCCACTATAGAATCTCCCATAAACAAAAATGCACACACCATTAAGAAGTGGTTTAAGGATAGAACAAAAAGATGGCAAAATCATAAAACACACGAAGCATAAGCTGGCAAGTGACAGAGAAGATGAGAGAAACATACCGCGGAGCATTAGTGAGGACTTGAAAATCTTCTTGGGTGGGTAAAGGACGGCCAAAAGCATCTTTAGGCCTTGGTTTCTTCTTGTCATCACCAGGGACTGATTCGGGATGCCTGCAAAGAAGCAAGGAGTATAATGAAATGAGGTTGAAAAGATGGTAAGTGTTACGAGTAGAGAAGAAAAGTGCAAATACATGGAGTTGGAGGATGATGAGGCGGCGGCAGCCGGGGGTTGTGAAGCATCGGCAATCTCAGCGGCCTTGGCACTTTCAGCATTGTAACCAGGAGGGCGAACATACATGAAGCTAACAGCTTTCATCATCTCTATCTGGCAGCGTATTAACAAAATCAAGTGAAATCTAATTCAATTAAGATTATCTTTGTTTTAAAAAATAAAAAGAAAGAAAAGGGAGGATGGTAGGGAGGGAGGCACCTTCTCCTTTTCTTTCTTAGAGATAAGAGCAGTTTGCCTGAAGAATTCCTGTTCTTGAGCATACTGTTTATTTTAAGCAACCAAAAAAATATTATAATCGCTGTCAGTTTAGGAAGCTAACAATAAAAAAAAAAAGAAATAAGAAGAAGAACCTCGCGAGCAACTTCTTCAGTACGGCGTTGGCGTTGAGCGTGGGTCTGTTCTGCGATCCATTTGCGGCGTTGATTAGGATAGGAAAGAGGATGCCATGGCTTCTGGTTCAGGTAGGAATGGCTCCAGGCAGTGCCGGATTTGTTCTTGTAATCAACCTCATCACCTCCTCCTCCACTCTTCTTATTATTATCGTCGAATACCTTGCTCAGCCTTATCCCTCCTCCTTCTCCCTCCATCGTCTGATTTCTTTCCGATTTACAATAGAGCAGAACAGAAGGAACTAATCAAATCAACAGACAGCGAGAAGAAGAAGAAGACGGTAGTTCTTAGAGGTTAAGAAAAGCAGCAGGATTCGTCCTAAGCCAAAGCCCATTAAGTCCTTTCCGAGTTGGGCTAGTAGAAAAGCAATCAATCAATTAGTTCAGTCAAGAAATGGACTGGGCCCTTGACCTTCCATTCCATTTACGGTACATCATTAGCAACCAACCAAAGAAACACACAAAAACTGCTCTCTGTTTTTTTTTATATAAGAAAAACAAGTAAATAAAGAAATTCTATAATACAATTGATTAATACTTGAAGCTGGGATGGACATAGAAGAAGAAGAAATAAACCGGAGAAAGAGAATAGAAAATTAAATTTTGAGGAGAAGAGGAATATTGGCAAGTCTGAATGTAATCTTCTCTCTCTTTCTTTTTGTTCATCTCTCCTGTAAATATTAATAATTAAAATCGAGTATTGTGGGTCGGAACAGTGGTGTTTGGAATAGTGGTTAAATAATACAACAAAGTATTTTGATTTTTTATTTCTAAAAAACTCTGAATTTATTAAGAAAGTCTTGAATACTTGCAATAAAACATTTCTAATAGGAGAATTTAAAGATTTTATGATGATAAAGTCAATATCTTCTAAGAAATAAAAAATATAAGAATATTGTAGAGAGATACTCTGAAAAATATGAAAGTAGTGGGGAGTTGAAGATTGTGAACTTTTTTTTCATGAAGCTCTCATAGTATATTGATAACTCATAAAAGAAAGGTCTGCAAGGTAATTATGTTGATAATATTGAATGGGGGATAAACATCCCTTACCTTATAAGAATATCATAGGTCCTTGAAAGACTTTTACAAATTAATATCCTTTATATGATAAGAATATAGTGGGTCTTTGAAAGACATTTATACATCTATAAAGGTTTATGGAGAATAGTGTTTAAGACGTTAAGTGTAACTAAGCTTATATAAACTGGGTTCTTCCCCGAGGTTAGACTAAAGGGAGGTTGGTCACTCTCCTGGATATGTCAAGAGAGGATGATAATTATCTTGGACTTGGTTGATTGTCAATCCAAACATATTGGGTCTGGCATGCATGTTAGACCCACACCACCTTGGATTCAAGTCCAAATATATTGGAATTAGCATGCATATTATATTCATGCTATCTTAAACTTGAATTACTAATAGCATATGTGCTAGATCTATGCTATTTTAAACTTGAGAATTAGTTAAGTCTAAGATAATTACTTTGTTTTTATTTTTGTTTTTTTTTCTTGGGCAGTTTTAAGCCAAGCTAGTAAGGCTTAAGGGTTGGTTGGTCGCCTTAACAAACACGAATTTAACGCCCGTTTGTTATTTTTTTTTGTTGCACCGCACTGCGTATAGCAAGAACATACTGATCAGGCTGCTATCACCTCTTTCTGGCCCAGGTGTGCTTCAAATTTAACCAAAAGGACTGGTACGCAGATTTGGTTGTCAATATCTCCACTTTAATTTCTTCTCTATCTACATACATACATGTGCACTCATCTCATTGCCTCCACTACTTCTTCCAGTGTCCATACATACATGTGTGTGTATGGTTGCTGCTGCTGCTGTTTTTTTTTTTTTTTTTTTTAATTTCTGGTTAACTTAATTTTCAAATGCAAATATTGGTGGTGTCCTTTCCTTGTGAATGGTGAGCGATATGATAATTACTTGCCACTCCTATAATAATTACTCCAATTATCCTAGTGCTCTCTTCTTCTATCCTATATTTGCTTCCTTTGTATACAGTTTTCTTGCCAATCATTCTTCACTTTTGCTCATAGCATGTGGTGAAGAAATTCCTTTACATGCCTTTCTGCATAATGCTGTCCTTGAATTAAAATCTAACCCTCTCCCACCATTCATTTTTTTTAAATAATAATGATAATGATAATTATAATCAATTACTTTATTATAATAACAAATATATGGTGCACCTTGCTCTGCTTTTCTTCAGATCTTTCCTGTCCATCGACATCACTATCAGTTGTTGTTGTTGACAAGTGCCTTTTTTTTTCCCCTTCTTCCTGTTCATGCACTTTCAACAGCAAACTATTAAACAAAAACTAATTTTGGGTTTCGGAAATTCCAAAAAGATCGTTTTCATCTTTCTTTTCTTTCCTGCAATGGGAAATGCACATCTCCTTTCCTTTGATCACTTGTTCGTATTATTCCTCCATTGTTAGATATTTTTTATTACCAGTTCTGAAGCTAAAAGTTTATGAGTTAGCATAATCTTAAGTGAAACGAAAAGGTCAATACATCAACTCAGTGGGAAGGGTAGTTGAACAAAAATTCACAGCCTGATTCCCACATTCTAAACCTAACATTATTCCTCAGTCGAAGAAGGAGAAAACTCTTCCAACTGTTATGTTTCTTGAATAGACCTCTGCTAAAGTTCACCTCAGCTGCACGCGATGCAGTGCCAGATAAGCGACCATTCGATAACCCACTAACATCAGGGCCATAATTGCCACGTCTACCCATAAATGGTTCAGACCCATTGATTTGACAGCAGGAAAATCTCCAACCCGGCACAAGACTCCCTTTGAGCACTCGTAGTGATCATCCTCATTGTATTGGACACCAAGAAGAAGCTTGTAACAGTAGTAGCTGTAACTTAAGTACTTCAGCCATACTATGAAAGGAGGGATTTGTTGGACGTAGTATCCTCCGGCAATGAGGAAAACCAGAGTTGTAACCGAAGCTAATGTAGTGGCTTGTTTTACGTCCATTAGAATAGCACCAATAGCCAATCCAAGACTTTGAGAGACTAGAACGCTGTAAAGAACAACAAGGAGGGAAAGGATGAAAGTTATAGGATCGGCTTTAAGTCCGCCCATCCAATAGATTATGAAGACAAATGCAGTTGGGAGCGCAAGCTCTAATGGCAGATCTCCAAAGGTTCTAGCCAGGAAGTAGGATGAAAGATGATACATTCCTGATGCTCGTTCCTTAACCAACATCCTTCTTTCTTGGGGAAATGTGAAAACGGCATTGTAGAGTGGGTAAAAGCCCCAGAACACAGAGAAGAAGAAGAGCAATGCAATCTGCAAGGAAATGCCAACCTTTTTAGCACATATGTGGAACCAAGGGGTTGGAGTTAGATTTCTCGGGTTTCAGTTTCTCCCAGTTCAGTATAGCTGGGAAACAAACTACTGAAGACTAGCTATCATCAACACAAAGAGCATAACGTGTTCATCTAGCTTGGAGTTTAATTATATGAAACTCAAACCAACGTATTTTTTAAAATCCTAGCATGAGTTTTAAATGAATTTTGAGCAATAGCAGTCTTCATAATCTACTTCTTAATAAGCTAGAAGTAGAGTTCTTACTCGGTCTTCAATGTGAGAAGTTGGTGTTTTCCACCAAAGGAGTCCACCAAGTATACTGACACTGAGGACTTGAAAAATTCTTAGCCTGTTGAAGGATTCGTACCTCCGCTCTCTCAGCCCCCGCTGAAAGAGCACTTTGAACTGATGCCACCAGCTTGTGCACCATTTCTCTGACTTTTTTTCATTTCCTGTCACAATAATTAAGACTTGTACTTAGCTAAATACTAGAGCACACAGGAAGTAGAAGTGGGATTGTGTCATCCTCGCCAATATAATAGGAGGGATAAAGAGAAGGTATTCATACTTTCAGAGGCATCTTTTGTATAATAGTAGTTATTTGGGTCCAAATTGCAAAGCTCAGCTTTCAGTCTGGTAGAAATGTTCTTCTCATATGCAGAAATGAGAGCTTCCCTCACTGACTTCTGTTCTTGTTCCGTGTTCTCACCGTAGTCAGTGGCATTTTTAGAATCAGGACCAATGCCTGCAAATTTCCACAAGTTGTATGAGAATATTTAAGTTGACTTTTGTCTCATTAACTTAATACATAATGCTAGTGCTATAGTATTTGTGTGGACAAACAATATACATTCCAAAACTGGAACCCTTTTCTTTAGCGGTTCGTTTCAATAAGAGATGGCTATAATTTCCCGCAGTCAACCAAATTGAACACTGAAAATACTGTTTTCCCCTTCTTCTATAGGGGTGGGGTCTCATTACACTCTCTTGGTAAAATTAACAAGTTTAAGCACCGAAGAAACCTTCGGTGGCCCAACAGCCAACTTACATCTCAGTCTTGTGCAGGTGAGTGGTAAGAAAATAAATGAAAATAGTGGAAAATGAAAAACAAGGAACTTCCCTCTGCCCCTAGAGCTCACTTAGGTTACAGTTTCATTTCGAGAAATATATAGTTATGGGAAGAAATTAGATATGCTTAATTAAGAGTTAGGATTTCAAATTACCATTTGCAAGATCAAGTAAGAGATCAGCAGGATTGACAGTCATGGACGTAGAAAATCCGATGGAGGAAAAATAATCCAAGGCTGCAGATGCAGGACCATAGTAGATGGGGCGTCCCTCAGAGAGCAAGACTACCTTATCAAACATATGGTAAAGTCTGCTTGAGGGCTGGTGAATGGTGGTGACAACAGTTCGTCCCCCACTCGCAAGCCGTTTGATCGTGGTCAGGATCCTTTGAGCTGTTGTCGAGTCAAGACCTGATGTGGGCTCATCTAGTAGTAGCAAGCTTGGATTGATTAGCATTTCTTGACCAATATTAACCCTCTTCTTCTCCCCTCCTGATATCCCTCTAAAGAGTGGGCCCCCTATCATGCTGTTCCGGCACTGACTCAATCCCAGTTCAGCTATAACTCGTTCCACGTGCTGAGCTTTCTCCTCCCGGGTTAACGTTTTGGGTAGCCTTAGCAGTGCAGTGAATAGGAGAGTTTCAGACACTGTTAGATGCGGGTACAGAATGTCGTCCTGAGCAACGAAGCCTGTGCGTCGTTTCATGGTACCCGAAAAAGGCTGCCCGTTGTATGTGATCTTTCCGGATAGCTTACCACTGAGACGACCTCCTAGAGCCGTAAGGAGGGTGGTTTTGCCACTCCCAGATGGACCTAGCATTGCTAGGATCTCCCCTGGACAAACCATACCCGTTATCCCATTCAGTATGGTCTTTTCTCGGCTACTCCAAGTGCCACCCCAGCACAATCCCTTCTGATCCAGTTTAACCTTGTACACCACCTCCTCAAACTGAAAAGAAACAAATAAGATAAATAAATTTGTAATAGGTATGAAAAATGTTATCTGATTACTCTCTCAGATAACTGTTCATTACCCTTTCTAATTAATATAACTATTCTCTATGATACTACTAAAAGTACCCCCAGATCAAAAGAAAGGAGATGTATTATTATGATTCTAGGTGAGAGACCTTCAAAGTTGTAGGATATATGGTGAGTTGGAGCACAGATTGTGAATTGGCTTGTCCTGGGTAGGAGAGGACAGCCCTGTTGTTGGTTTCAGGCATCCTTGGCAGACCTTCCGTTGGAGCACTGTTGTGATCTGGCTTGGGAACTACGTAGTTGAGAGGCATAGCCAATGTGAGGCGATCTTAATTACTACTGTCGTTGCGTCAGTGGTGGTAGTGATGATGGTTGTAAGAAGGAGAGGGAGAAGTTAAGGAATTTCTTTTAACTTGGCTTCCCAAACTGAACTGGGCGGCATATAAATATATAATAGAGACATACAAACTAGGATTTCTCCTGTGTGTTGTGGCACTGTGATGTGGGCCTAGCCTCCATGGTGGGATCTCACCCCTTTCCTTAAAAATATTCTGCCACTAGCTCTTAATTAATTGTGTTACTATATGCTAATTATTAATCTCTGCCGGAGTTTCTCTTTACCGATCGGCATATTCACTTGCTCTCTCTCGTCCTATTTGAACAGTGGGTGCTTGCTTCTTTTAAAGACCAGACTTGAACAGTTATAATCTTAAAGATCATTAATTCTAACAATGATGTGTCTATATACAACTCATGAAGATCATTCCAATTAGTCTAACCATTTCCATGCAGCACCTCAGAAAATCCACATAATGTACTTCTGCAATCTTGTACCAAATGGGAGTACAGGAGCACTAACTGTCGTTGTTCTTCTCCATTTCGGAATCGTAAATGATTTCTTCTGGATCTTTGTTCTGTATTTTATGTGCTTGCGATGCACATGCATACTGCATACAAAAAGTTCAGTGCATGTAGAACTGGAAAAATAGAAATTGTTAGGTACCGCCTACTAGACAAAGGATGGTGCTTCCCACCACATCACGCAAAGTACCTAGATCATGAAGCAAGAGGAATCTTAAAAGAGCTAAGTATTGCTCTACCTTCGGGTTTCAGAGTTCGGAAGCTATATATATTTTTATTCGCTTTTCTATTTGCTTGTCGAGATATCATCTGTGATCTATACGAATAATTTTCCACACACAGAGAGATGTGTGTGGGCATTGTGTGTGCTTACTAGGTGCATATCAGTGGTGCTTGGAAGACATTGATGGTGCTTCCCATCATTTCACAGAGGCATGAAACTGTTGTTAAATCCATTTTTGTATTTCTATTAATAGTCCTTGACGACGAGCTGCGTGCAGATTCGAGATTTTCCTAAAATATCCCCATTTCAATGAGTCCATAATTGGATATATAGTATGACCTCTTTGACCTTTAATGATCTCTCGGTCAATGCACCTGAAGTTTGGCTCTTTCCACCTCTTCTATGGTTTAAGAGATCTTTTAAATTGCCTTTCATTCCTTCTTGTGCTATCCAGGAGCCTTGTTTTTTCTTTTTTGGGGGTCAAAGGGTAGAAACTTCATTTACAATCATGCCTTCTTTTTAAAAAAAAAAAAAAACTGACATGATGTGGCTGAAAGCAACTCCATAGCATTCTCTTTTGCATAGGTGTAAGAAAGAATTAATTAATTAATCAATAGAAAAGATAAAACATGCGAGGAAATCACTTTATAGCTTCATGGACAGTGCCTTCTTTTATTAGTTAGTATTATTTGTAAGTTTGTTAAAGTAATTTAGATTATCTCAATTGTCTTAGTTTATAGGTTTGGTATGGTTTTTTTCTTTATTTTTTTAATTGAATTTCGTTTTTGTTTTTTTATATAGCTAAAAAAATAATTTTAGAGAAAAATTATGTTATTAAACTTTATAAAGTAATAAAAATTAAAAAATGTGGTGAAATCAATATTCACCGAACACCTATTATACTGTGGATTACAATAGTAATCCATAGTGTTTTGCTTTTTTCTTTTCCTTTTTCTTTTTCTTTTGTTTTTGAATTTTTATTATGATATTTTTTTAAAATTTTTTTCGTCAATTTTATCTTTTAAAATTCAGATGGTTGATAATTTAGTTTTGTAATTTGCTTTCTTTTATTTTTTCTTTATATTAGTTTACGGTTTTCCAAGATAACACAAGTTATCATGATTTACGAGTTTGGTAGGTTTTTTTTTTTTTTGTAATTGAACTTCACTTTTTTTATAGTTTTTTTTCTCATATAATTAAAAAAATAGTTTTAAAGAAAAGTCATATTATTAAACTTTATAAAGTAACAAAAATTAAAGGGTGTGTGGAAACCACTGTTCACCCATACACATTGCACTGTGAATGATAATAGTAATCCACGGTGTTTTGCTTTCTTCTTCTTCTTTTTTCCTTTTCTTTTTGAATTTTTTTTATGATTTTGTTTTCAATTTTTTTTTGATTTCATCTTTTTAATATTGAAATGGTTGAGAATTTGGCTTCATAGTTTGTTTTCTTTTATTTTATCTTTTTATAAAGTTAGCATGGTTTGCGAGTTTGCCAGTGTAACCCGGGTTGCCCTGATTTACGAGTTTGGTGGAGTGTCTTTTTTTAATTGAACTTGATTTTTTTATCGTCTATTTTTTCTCATATAGTTAAAAAAAAATAATTTCAGAGAAAAGTTATATTACTAAACTTTATAAAGTCCAGAGACTTATTCACTAGTTTGGTTGATTAACTTGGTTCGCGAGTTTGGAAAGTTTAACATTTTTTAATTAGTGTTTTTTTATGTCATCCTTAGATATTGGTTTAATTGGGAATTCAGTTTCATAATTGGTTTCATTTTGCCTTTTATGAGGTTATTGTGATCTAAAAAAAACATCTCGATATTGGGTTGGTGTTTGATTTCGCAATCATCTATTTTTGCTGTCATATATTTAAATAAAAAATAGTTTTGAAAAGAAATTATAATCCCAGTGGAGTCCATAACTCAGTTCACTGGTTTAGCATACTAGCCCAGCATACATGACAAGTTTGACGAGTTTACCTACCGAAAGAATATGTTTTTTTTTTTTGTCTTTCAATTGTTTTTAATTTATTCTTTTTTATTTTTATTCTTTAATATTGGATTGGTTGAGAAATAGACTGCATTATGGATTTTTGTTTGCTTTCTATTGAGATAATTGTCTCAAATATTTGTTTGTTTTTAGGTTAGTGCTCAATTTTATGATCATCTATTTTTATCAAATAATTAAATAAAAAAATTATAAAAAAAATTATTAAACCCAATAGAGTCTATGACCCGGGTCACAAAGAGACTAAAGTCGATTCAATCTGTCATTGTCTTAATATTTTTTTTTTAAAATTGTCATCTTAAAGTTTTTTTAAAAGCTAAGTCATGTTTTTGTTGATCATCAAAATTGCATTTGAACTTATAAAATCAATCGATTTAAGTTGAGCTAGTTCTTACATGATTTAATTAAAAACTTGAGTTAGGTAAAGAGTTAAGTCGGGAGATTTCAAAATTAATTCACTTGGTCAGGATTAATAATACAATTAAAAAATTCTTTATACTCTTAATATCATTTTGTATTTAAAAAATATTGATCCGACCCGCGGTAAAACACATGCAAATATACTAGATGAAGTCTAAAGTTAATTTGTAGCTTAATTTGGGGAAAAGCTTACCAAAAACTTTTACGTAAAAGGTAAAATATGAGATTACCAAGGTGTTGACGGCAGTAATTAAAGTATAATATGACCATAATAAAGTAGGAAATATATACAATAATATATTGTGTGTGTGTGTGTGTATATATTATAAATGCTCTCTCTTAACACTTGATGATTGCTTCACTTTAATGGTGTTTTGGTTCTTGCATCATATATACATCTTTTGTTCTTGCTCTTCTTAGTTTCCAACATAAAGTAAAATCAGATATGGAAACACATCTCTCAAGCTCTGTCTGTCATATCTTGCATTATAAGAAAACGTATTGACATATGCTAGCGTGGTGATGGCATCTCAATTAATTACTTACTTATGCTAAATAATGTATAATCAATTAGCATCTTCAAATTAAGATTGGTTATTTTTACATGCTTTTTATTAGGATTGGGTTGCATGCATTTTGAGGCTCGAACGGCAAAAACTTTGAAATAGAGGTATGAGAAAACAAACCAAAAGCATCTCTTATGCTCTCCTTTCTTTGCATGTGTGGCTATCCATGAAATATCAGCCACTAAGACAGTACCTTCATTACTTTCTTTCCTTTTCTCCATGCCCCTCCACACTCTGTCTTCTCTCTTCTTCTTTTTCTCATTACTTCCTGATATTCTTGTATAATCTTTTGATTCTAACTGACTTTTTTTCACTGTAAAAGTATCTTCCAGTTAGCTTTTGTGTTAATCAAAACTAAAACCCCGTTTGTTTGCTGAAAAATAATTTTCTTTTAGAAAGTAATTTTCAAGTAGATTATTTTATGATATTTGATATTGTCATGGAAAACGATCAAGATGGGTAATACTTTTCAATGTTTGATTATGTTATAAAAAACGAGCTGGAAAATATTTTTTTTTTCAAGTTTATCAAAATAATAAGAACCAAATCTAACATATAAAAAAATTGAAAGATGATGAAATTGAAAAAAAAATCAATTTCATAAATTATTTCAAATAAAACAAATAGCAATTAGAAGAATGAGGACCAAATTATATAGATAAAAAAATTTAAAAGATGATGCAATTGAAAAAAACATTCTAATTTCATAAAATATTTCAAATAAAATAAATAGAAATACAAAGAATAAGGATCAAATATGATAGATAAAAAAATCAATTAAAAAAGGATAGGAGAAAAACAAATAACTATAAAAAAAATAAGAACTAAAGTTAATATAAAAATTAAATTATATCAAACTTTAATAAAAATTAAAAATTAAAAATTAAAATAAATAAATAAATAAATATTTAAAATAAAATATATAACAATCAATCAAAAAAAAATTGAAAAACAACTTAAAAAAGACTGAGAAACAACTTTAAAAAGCGTTCCCGTGGAACAAACAGTTTCACAGGAACTAAATCATTTTTAATTATTATATTCTACAGAATATAATGCGGTTGTGGCGTTTATTTACGAAAATTTATTGAATGCTCCTCTAGCTACCAAGTCATTACACAGCATCCATGGAAATATTGTTAATGCAGTTGTGGCGTTTTATTCACGAGGCATAGGATATCCTCACTTTTAATTGGGCGGGGAATTCACTTTTCCTCAGGGAGGGTGGTTGTTTACTACTAGCTGAGAAACTTGAGGTTGAATTGAATTGTCTGCAGATTTAAATAAAACTAAAGTGAAAGCACGTATGTAGGGTTGCTTTTCTTTGTAAAGCCAACTGATTCCCATATTCTCTTTAAACTGCTAGTATTTGATTTTTACTGTAGTTTTCAACATTCGTATCACCGAAATTCGATATGACCATTGTAGATGATCATATATATTCAATTAAAAAGGTGTGGTGGCGGTGCTGGCGGTGGTGGTGGTGGGGGGGGGGGGGGGGTGTTAGATGCTAAGCAAAGTCGTCCTCCTGCCCTAGCTAATGTTCTCTTCCTCTTCCTCTCTGTTGCTTTTCTTCCTTGACAATAAAGATATTTTTTATTTAGTTTATACTTTAGTCGAGATTAATTCCTTTCTCAGATGATTCTTGGACGATAATCTTAATGTTTGAACCTGAAAGAACAAGTCTCCTGCTTTTCAATTAATCTTTTTGGTTTTGATCAGCAGAATAAGAAAGAGGAATGATTAAAGGGGAACCCATCAATCGGATTCCAATTTCTGTCCATAAAAAAAAAAATATATTTATTATCGGAGCACTGAGATCAGAGTGCATGGGTCCGCATGGAGCTAGCTTTTTTTTCTTCTTCTTTATTTTGAAGCTTTGAGTCTCTTTGGCTACTAGGCTGTGGGTGCGCTTCATATTTTAATGCTCCTTTTACACCCCCCCTCCCCCCCAACTTGCCTCGCAAGCATGAGAGTAGTTTTGCTTCCACTAGTGCTATTCCTTCTCCACATATTCATGCCTTTGTTCTTTCAAATCTATCAATCATGCATCTCTAGCTAGCTAGCTCCTTGATTAACTATTTAATGGATCAATAATATCCTCTTCTTTTCCGGTGATCATCCTACTAAGCTAGTCAGGATCGATATTGATGCCATTTCCATTGAGAATCTCTTCGTCTCCTCTCCTTTACCCTTTTCTTTTCCTTTTTTTAATTTTTATTTCCATTTCATTTTTATAATATTGAGGATCATGACAGGGGTGCAATTAATTTGACCAACAGAAAATAAGGGACCTGGAGAAGAGGTTTATGCGTCTATATATAGGATCGATGTTTTGAACCTTCATCTGTCATTCAAGATATTAGATATCAATCATGTGCATATATCCTCATGCTAATATTGACTAGCTAGGGGAATTCCATATTCCGCCAATACTGATAATTAGATAACATTATAACAAGGACGGACGTGCACTAATTAGACACTCAGATTTCAACATAATATTCAAACATCACCTTTATAGTGAAGTGAATATTATTTAAAAACTTATAGTGAACGAATACTGATCAGGGAGACCTTGAATAAATTAATAAATCAGGCTGGCTTAATTAACGTCTCCAAAATCTAGCTTTAACTCTTACATTTGGGTGATAGGATATCATGTTCAAAGCCACCCCATTCAACTGCTATATATATCGCATTAATTAAAGATATGTTTGGTAATATGGTTTAATATATTTTTTAAAATGTTTTTAAAATTATTTTTTATTGAAAAAATATTTTAATGTAATTTCAACTTCAAAAATACTTATGCAAAAACATATTGCACTTGAGAATGTTTTTTCATACCTTCATTCTCTTGGGAGCTCATGTGGGGATTAGGATGTTTTAATTCAACGCACCCGACCATTGTCAGGGGCATCCAAGTTTTGCCATTAGCTGTTTCTTTGGTTATCATTTTTTATTATTATTAATGTGAGTGTCTGGGTCAATTTATGTGCACCTCGATTAATCTCATGGGCCCTGAAATTAACGATTATGTAAGCCTCCAGTGACCATCATATTAACAACCACATGACTCGAACCTGAGATCATAGGAAGAACAAACTCCTTAGTCCCAAGTTCTTACTACTGAACTATCTACTATATGATTATCATGTTGATTGAATCCATATATGTATATATTGCTTATATAATTTTAAAAAAATGTGTTGTTTTTTTTTTTTTTGCTTTTCTTAATACATTTAATTTCTGCATTTATATGAATTTTTTTTCTCATTATTTTTCTTATTATATTATGTTTCTTATATTTTTTATTCGATATTTAATTTTACACTATAGAATATATTCAGTAAACCTATACATACATATAATATTTTAATTCTTGAAGATACTTTCCTTATGAACTTGTGGCCTGAGTTTAGGGTACTTTCCTTGTGCTATGAACATATGGCCTGATCAGCTCAGGCAGCGAGCGCCACGAGGGGTGTAGCTGCGGGAAGGAGGAAAAAAGAGAGAGGAACGAGACTCACATAAATGTGATTAATGCAAGGTAATGAAGGGCAGCACAGATAAAATATTCATCGATTAATTTATTATTAGAACTGAATAAAATATAATGTTTAGGATCCATTATCTGTCCCATGATAGATTACTTCCATTGATAATCAGGATTAAGAAAGTGAAATTAAGGAAAGCAAGTGATGAGAATAGGGATGGTGATGATGCCATTACATGAGTACTGCTGCATTCACTAGCTACATTATCTCTTTTCATGTTATGTGGAGTGATTTTATAATTGTAACAAACCAATGGAATGGGATCATGATGCCCTTAGAATTGGTTTAGTGAGTTTGTAGAGTGGAGTTGGGAAGCCGACACGTGGCACGCACTCCTAGTTTGAAGTGGGAAATTAGGCGTCGTTTTGTGGTAAGAAAAGAAAAACAGATTACGTTTACACATGAGAGGCAATATGAGATCTAGCAAATCATTTGGTGGAGCCAATCTTCCACTCATTATCTTCTCCCATTATTCTATTGTCATTATTCAATAATGGAATTGAAGATGATGGATCTCCCCCCTCCTCTCGTCTCCCTCTTTTCTTTCTTTTCTTTTCTTTCTTTCTTTTCCCATTTAGGAGTAGTGTAGGCATATATAGTCTATGAGTAAATTATAAATTAGTTCTTTAATTTAGTTGTGTAAGAACTAATTAATTAATCTTAAAATTATCTATTACTTAATCCTTTTTAGTTATATTCTTTCTCAATTTATTTCTCTTTTGTTTTAAAAAAAGAAAAAGAAAAAAAAATGCAATACTCCTTCCGTGCCATTTTTACTAGCTTTTTCACAAATCTTAATTGTTCCTTTATTAATTTGTCCATTTTGAAATTCAAGGTTATGTAAATACTAAAATTTCCATGATACCTCCTCTTAAATTCACAATTCAAGAATGCATATGAGTTTAGGCAACTTAGGGATAAAAAAAGAAACAACAACATACTAAAATTAATATATAATTGTTGGTGCTTCCTTCTTCTTCTTCTTCTTCTTTTGCAAAATATAGACCTACAATGATGAGATAGAGAGTGTGTTAAATTAAGCATGATTGACACTGGTTAAGGGAATAATTAATTATTTATTTTTTGAAAATAAAAAAATTGTTTAATTTATTTTTATAAAATTAAAGTGACTAATTTATAATTTATTTGCCTATAGTCGTAGGAGTACTAATTTGTTTCATTCGTCTTTTGGTTCGGTCATTGATGACTTTAAGCCTCTCATCACTCTTCCTCACATGTTCCACTAATTATTGCTTTAACAACCTTAATTATCTTTTTAGATCTTCCTATACTGTACATTCCCTCTTTTTAGAATAATATACCCACAATACAATATAGCTAATATTTCAAGTTAATTTTTTAACGTAGAAGAAAATAACAATAATATTATAAACATATTTTTTGGTATCAGTTATTTAATTAAAAAAATTTTTGTTTAATAAATGAATTAAAAAATATAAAAACCGACAAATTGAATAGAAGTCATTTACACTAATTAAAGACCTAGGTTAGAAATTGATTTTTTTTGTAAAATATAAAAAATAAATATACATGTAAATTTTTTTATCTCAACTATCCTTTTTATTTTATACATTTTCTCTTATTTATCTTCAAGGTTAATTATACTCCCAAGATATATATGATTTTCATAATTATAAATGAACAATGCAAATACAAGCTATCAATTTAAAATTTAAGATGACAAAAAAATAAAGAGAAGTTAAAATAATATTTTTAAGTATTATAAAATTATAGAAATAATCCAAAAGATCAATTCATATTTTTTTAAAAATAAAAAATAATTTAAAAAATAATAAGAGGGGTTTGAATAAAAAATAAAAAATAATTTTTTTTAAAAAAAATTATGCGTTGTTAGGCCTGCCAAGACAAGCCCGCGAGCCTGGTCTATAAGGAAAAGTTCAAGCGTGAATGCTCCTGAAATACAGAGCCCACACACCTAGCTTTTTATTTTTTAAAAAAAAAGTGAATCAATTTTTTTATATTTACAGACAACATATCATTTGCTTCTATATTTAGAAAGTCAGAGTACGAGTATTTAAACCTTAAAAACATCATAAAAATCATAATAAATATATTTTGGAGTCTAAAACACCCTCTTATCAATTTACAAATCCAAAATTAAATAGAATAAAAACTAAATTATCAAAGTTCATATCTATTTTTTTACATGTTTAAATGATGAAATCACTCTTTTTAGTGATCAAAATGTGGATGGTTGTCAACTTTCTTTCTTTTTATTTTTTTGACAATTATCTTTCTCATTCCTCAACATCCATCCAAGTATTAGGATGTAATATAATAAATTTTTAGGCCATAATACAAAAGAATCTAAAACATCAAAGACCAAACATGTATAATTTGAGACTTAGAGACAAAATTGGATTTTTCCATGCTTTGTATTTTTGTAAAAACAATTCTATTTTTTTTTTACTAGTGTCAATTTTGGTCATTATATTTTATCTTTTCTTACAAAAAAAATATAAATTATATTTTATGAAATATATATTTATTTTAACGATAAAATGCTCTATGACACACAAAGGAATAATAATAAAAACATATACCAACACATAAAACCTTGGAAACAAAATTTGAAATTATAAGATTGAAAAGAAGTTTAGTGTGGTGACTGGTGTGTAAGAAATAAAAAAAAATTATGGATCAAGAAAAAAAAATCGGCTATGAACAATTGGGTAAACTGGCTAATCTGTCTTGATGAACAATGATTACACATAAAAAAAATCTTCTCTATAGTTTATAGTGTTAATTAATGAGGGCAACAAGAAAAATAAGGGAAAATGACTTGACATATCCTTATATATATATATTTCAAGGATTGTGTCTAATCCATCCTTATAGATTTAATTATATGCAATCTATTCTTAAAAAGTTGTTGCGTCTCTCATTTATCATTTCATTAGATTTTCACTGTCAAAACTAACACAAGTACATCACGTAGTAATCTGTACATGATCAAGTTCAAATCGTATATAATCATCTGAAAATTAAAAAAAATAATATAGAGAAAATTCCAGATTTTTTTTCTTCAAAACTTGCCACTCCCGGAATAACTTACACTTGTAACTTATCATCGAAACTGAGTATTGAATCTGTGAACTCTTATTAGAATCTCAAATCTTTTTCTCTTACTCTCTAACTCTTAGTGAGAAACTGAGTATTGAATCTTAGATTAATCAAGTATCTTTTTTTGAATCTTAGTTACTTGATAGAACTAACTTAAAAAAAATAAACATAAAAAAAATAAAAATAAAATTTATAACCCATCATAAGGAATAAGAATATCTCCGTATGATATTTTTTTCTCTCTCTTGGATTTATATCTTCCTTTAAAATACACCTAAAAAATAACTAATAATATACCACTTATTCTTTAAATATAAAAACTATATCTATACAGTTAATTTCACATATATTTATATAAGCATGACGCGGACCAGTCGAACGGGCAGAAGACCAAGCACTTAATTTGTTTGATGGAGACAACAACCCAACAACTGATTAACTGACATGTATATTACATTATCTTTAACTACATCATCTGCATTATACGCCTAAAAGCTAAGTTATAATGGGAATTATTGAATAATGATGATTTGACAGAGAGAGTAGCAGTAGTAGTTGTTGATTTAAAAACTATGGTAACATATATATATATATATATATATATATATATATATATATATATATATATATATATATATATATATTTATATATATTGGTTTACTGTTTATAATCTATTATATATAGTTGCATGCTTATAAAGTAGATATAGATAAAAAGTTGAAATCGATCCATCAATAAAAGATGTCCAATTATTCAAAAAAATTAAAAATTAAAAAATGTCGAAAAGATTAATATTGGTTCTTGTATATATTATACTCACACTACAATACATGTATGCAAAGTATATAAAATCCATAAGAGGTTTCTTATACTAGCTAGTAGCTAGACATCTAGAAGAAGAACTGCACATATTTAATCACCTTGATCTTAAAACTGTGGGAGTAATTTGACTTGTGGGTATATAGGCAATTAAAATACTTAGTCAATAAAGCTATAATTATATAAATATTGTGATTTTAAAAGAGAAATATTAACAAGCACATGACGAGGACATAGTTGAAGTGATATCATAAAGAGAGGAGATCTGATCCCAAAAGCTAGCTAGCCATAGGCAAATAAATATGTGATTGGCATTGCCTCTGGCATTATTATTTATGCACTGTAATAGCCATAAAGAGAGGGTAAAATTAGCTATACTTTGGTGGTTATAGGCACTGCGGCATAACTTTACTTTTGAAACTTTTTATTTATTTTTAATTCTAAATTAATTTTTTAATGTGCTAGTATAAAAAATAAAATAAAAATATTATTTTAATATATATTTTAAAAAAAACATTTTAAATTATAGCATTCCTAAACCAGCAATCAGTATGTATTTGGTTTAGAGGCTAATTGTAATGGTAAATGTATAGTAATTACAATTATAATTATAATTATAATTATGATAATGATAGCTATAACAATGTTCAGAAAAAATATTAGAGTTTAGTGAAGAGTTTTTATTGACAATAATTAAAATACATATATTAGATATTATACAATATTTGATATAATAAAAAAACTAGTTTAGTTTTTTTTATAATTTTTTATGTATTAAATTAAATATAAAATTTAGAAAGAGTTTGTTTTTGTAGTTCAACCTGTTTTTTAAAGTACTTTTTAAATTATTTTCGTCTGAAAAAGCATTAAACTTGATGATGTTTTTTTTAGATAATTTTGATATATGAATACAAAAAAAATTATGAAAATAAATATTTTGACATATTTTTAATTAAAAAATACTTTTACAAAAATACCCTGCACCGCACTACCAAACACATACTTAGTGCTCACTTGGCACTCCCTAACTTTTATTTTTTAAAATATTTTTTATTTAAAAAACATTAAAAAAATATTAATTTAATATTTTTTATAACTAATTTACACTTTCAAGTTAAAAAATAATGCACTTACCAACTCTCTAATTTCCATTCATGCTTTATATGTTATAAAATATATTTATATTATAGTGGACCGACCAATAAACTAGTGACAGATAGCCCATTAAATTAAACGAGTCGATGTCCTAGCCTGATTTAGTAACATTGCCTAATATAATTTCTAATGCACTTGATTTCATTTTGCAAGGAATTTCCTGCAAACAAAGGAAGGGGTGACCTTCATATTTTTGTTTACACGTGGAAGCTACATTAATTAATAATTAACTTGGTGAGGGGCGCCTAATTAATGTAGATTTGTTTAAAATGTGCAGATTATCTGCATTTCGAGTTGGGTTCCTATTAGGCCCAAGCAGTTAGTCTTCGGCATGGACAATGATTTTGGAGAAACACCAATTTATTTCCAAATCTTATATCTATAATTTTTATCAAACAAGTCCTAAAATTCTTAATCAAATTTATTTGTTAACTTTCTCATCAATATCTTTATTATATTTTCTTAAATTGATGTCATTTTAGTGCATAAATATGAACACGAGACTGAATTTTTTTTTTTCAGATTTTCTTTAAATAAACAATAATTTAGGATATAAAATATGCAAATTAATATATATATATATATATAAAGTTTCCCCATAAAAGTTTTATTCAAATGCAGTTTTTGTTTTGTTTGATACACGTGGCCAGTGGGTCGCTTAAAATATATCTAGGGAATTAGCTGGGCCGAAAAGGTTGGATAAAAAAAGGGGGTGGGAAAGGGCCCTTTTAGGCAGAGGTGGGCTTGTACGGGTCTAAAATTTGATGAGTTTAGTGGATTTGGGAAAGCCCACATCCACATCTAATTATTATAGATTTATAAGGAAATTCTGAGAAATGAAGCAGCAGCACCAAAATTCCTTTATCACCAGATAAAACAGAATCAAGAAACGGAAACGGGAAATGGGAACGCCGGTGGGATTGGCGCCGGGACTTTCTCGGAAGCTGAAGAAGGTGCTGGAATGTCGGACGGACAGTCCGGATCTGATGGCTTCGCTCAATACTCTGTCCGCTTTCTACAACGAAAACACCCCTCAGTCACGTCGCCACCTCAGATCCACCATCGAGGACCGCTCTCTCCACCTCAATCACGAGTTTCTTCAAGCCTCCCACACCGCTCAGCAAGTAAACTATACAATAAAACTCCGAATCCTCCTATACATCTATTTCTCTGTAATTTGAACTGAGTTGAATTGATCTATTATTACTAGGCTTTGGATCGTGTCGAGGAGGAGGTTAACGCCCTGGCCGAATGCTGCGATAAGTAACTTTCTATCATTGTCCTGATTTTTACTCCAATTCAGTTTTCCATGTTAAAATTAAATAATTAAATAAATAAAAACATCCTTCCATTTCAGTATTGCCAAGGCTTTGAGTAGTTGTAGTGCAAGTACGGGTGATATTATCAGCACCACCGAAAGGCTCAAAGAGGAACTAGAAATCACCACTCAGAGACAAGACATTGTATCCTGCTTCCTTCGCGATTACCAGCTCTCAAATCAAGAGATCAATGCTCTTAGGGATGAGGATCTCGATGACAACTTCTTCAAGGCTCTTTCTCATGTTCAACAAATCCACGCCAACTGCAAGGTTCTGCTGCGTACCCACCATCAGCGTGCTGGTTTGGAGCTCATGGATATGATGGCTGTCTACCAAGAAGGAGCCTATGAGCGCCTTTGCAGGCAAACCCCCCCTTTTTTTTTTTGCCTGCCTTCAATATATAGAACCACTCGTTTCATTTTAATATGAGGAATGAATTCTTGCTTACCGTTTCTTTGTTTCTCATTTCTTCTAAATTTTTCGCCTGTCTTGTATGGTTTAATTTAAAAGATATCGTTCCTTTATGCATATGTATAATTATGTAGGTGGGTTCAGGCAGAGTGTAGGAAATTGGGTGACAGTGATAATCCTGAAGTTGATGAGCTTTTGAAAACAGCTGTCCGTTGGCTCAAGGAAAGGCCTGCTCTTTTTAAGTACTGTGCAGAAGAGGTAGTTCTCATGTGGCAAAGCTTAATGACGAATAGCTTAATGGTCAAATGCTGTTTTTTTCCCTCTCTAATTTTTCATAATTATTTATACAGGTAGCAAATATGAGGCATAATGCATTGTTTAGAAGATTCATAAGCGCTCTTACACGTGGAGGACCTGGTGGAATGCCAAGACCTATTGAGGTTCATGCTCATGATCCGTTAAGATATGTAGGTGACATGCTAGGATGGTTACATCAGGTTCGACTTGGAGTCCTCTCTGATTGTGTTGTACTTCTAATTTTCTGCTTGGCCGAGTTCCATGCACATATTAATCTCAGTTTCATTCTTTAATAATTTTATGTCAATTTGCTCCATGTGCAGGCCTTGGCATCTGAACGAGAACTTGTTCTTGTCCTACTCGACCCAGATGCATTGGTAGATACCGTATCAACCGTAAACCGATTCTCCAAGAGTTTGGAGAATGGCACTGGAAAGACAGAATCTGACCTAACATATGTTCTGGATAGAATTTTCGAAGGAGTTTGCCGGCCATTTAAAGTTAGAGTTGAACAAGTTTTGCAGTCACAACCTAGTCTCATAATTGCATGTAAACTCAGTAACACACTGGAATTTTACAGCTACACTGTGAGTTTACCTCATCTTTGTTTTCCACGCCCACTTTTTTGTTTCTCCTTCTTGATGACAATAACTGTAGTCTCTGCTGATCTTCAGATCTCTGATTTACTTGGGAGAGATACAGTTCTGTGTAATACACTTTGGGCACTGAGGGATGCTGCTCAGAAAACATTTTTCGACATTCTGAAAAGTCGGGGAGAGAAGCTTTTACGATATCCTCCCCTTGTTGCTGTTGATCTTTCCCCACCAAAAGCAGTGAGGGAAGGAGTGTCGGTCCTGCTTGAAATAATTGAAACCCACAACAGCATGATGGTTACTGTTACAGGGAAGAAGCCTGATTTTGATCCAGTGATCTCTGCTTTACTTGACCCTATCATTCAGGTGTGCTTGTCTTTGATGTTAGTGGTAGAAACCGTAGAATAGCATTATTCATGGCGAACATGCTCCTGATTACATAATTTCAACACGAGATAAAATAAGTGGACAAACTGCATTAAACTTGGTGGATGTGCTGAATAACTTTAATGTTAAAACTGCGTTGTGCATAAGTGACCTGTAACAATCACTGTGTAAAGTTTGGAAATTTATCTGCTTCCAAAGATGCTTAGGCTCTAACCACATGATTTAAAGTTGTGCTGGAGCAAATATCTGTGATTGCATTTGAAACAGAAAATGGCAATTGGTCTTACATTTTAACTTCTGATGAGTTTATGTTCTGAGCTTGTTGTGAATTGCTTTCGGCACTACTTTTGAAACTGGATTGATGTTTTTCAAACATGCTAGTATTGCTTCTATTTTAGGACTAGTTTTTCTCTGTTAAGAACTTAGATTCCATTGAGTTTTTTTAGGCAACATGTTATTTTTGATTTCCATCTAATTGCTTTCAATAATCACAGATGTGTGAGCAAGCTGCAGAGGCACACAAGTCCAAGGGTGTTAGCCATGCATCGAGAAGAAGAATAAGTTCTGACTCGGGCCAAATTAGTAAATCATCGGTCGATGCTCTCTTGTCAAATAACAGCCCTGCAACATCGTCCAAGGTTTTGCCTGTTCTCTCAATGCATTTATTGTTGTCTTCCTTTTTCAGTCCTAGAGTTTCACTTCTCTCTTCTCACACTTCTTAGTGGGTTTGTGGTATGCTTTATGAGCATTTCGAGCCATTATATGGTCGAAGGCTTGATATATCAAATAGCCCCCTGATTTTGTATACTGGTGCGTTTTCCTGGCATCTAGGACCATTAAAATTAGCTACCTTCAAATAATCTTTATGATGAAATTTCCAGGTCATGACATACTTTTGTCGAGTCAGTGGAAGGAAGGAACCCTAGGAACGTAAACTGAATCATTTCCAACTTAGTATTCAGTCATAACATGTCAGGATTGAACATGATCCTTTTCTCTCTATTAAGATGTATATGTATCCATTGTCTTAATGACCATATGCCTCACTGTCTCTATTGTCCCTGCATTTTAAATTCTGAGCATTCAATACCATATCTCAGGGTAGCTGTTGTGGTGATTACACAGAACTAGGCAATTATAATCCTGCTCATGTTTGAATTCATGAATTACACCCCCTTTTTTTTTTTTATGAAGTACATCTTAAGATGCCAAAAAAGAGCTTGAAAGGGTGATGCTTGTGCTCAACTTACATCCAGCGTAGTTTGTCTAACATTAAGTGACGAAACATATGCAGATTTGTGCATTCTTCTAAATGGCTTTTGCATCCTAATTTATAATATTAATTAATATCATGGATTCATGAATCCTTGCAGAATAGTGAAACTCCTTCCAAAATATTCCTCATCAATTGTTTGTGCGCCATCCAACAACCGCTATCCAGGCACAAGGTTGCAGCTGGCTATGTAAAGAAACTGGGAGCAATGATTGACAATCACATGCATTCACTTGTAGAAAAGGAAGCCGAGGCCATTTTAAGTAGATGTGGCTTGTCGCAAAAGATGCACTACTTCCAGAAGTCACTTAACGAGGAGGGCAGTACAGCAACTGGCACCCCTCTGGTGGAAATTGAAGACACCTCTCCAGTGTCTCTTTCAGAATGTTTGAGGGCATTCTTTGGGCTTATTATAGGAAATGAGAGTTCCCTTCCTGAATTTGAGCAGATGCAGGTTCCAAAGTTGCGCTCTGAAGCTGGTATACAGGTGGCTCGGTCTCTTGCTGAAGCTTATGCGCTTATTTACACGGCAATAATGGATCCCAAGAATGGCTATGCAGAGCCCCAATCACTGGCAAGGCACCCTCCGGATCAGATACGGATAATTTTAGGCCTATGAAGCTCTACAAGTTCAATTCTATTTTAAAATTTAATCTTTTGGGTTTAAAAATGAGGAGTTGGTTCAAATTTTGATTTTGATTCATTTTTTTCTCTTGTTGATATTCTTCTGTAGTTTGTTAGATGAGCTGTTCTTATTGTGATCAAATAGAATGTATTTTATACCAAACGATGTGGATGCAGAAACTTTATACAAAGGTGTAGTACCCCAGCCCGAGTCATTTTGCACCGCAGGGATCGCTTGTGCGTTTTTGGTAATATGTTTTTTCAATTAAAAATATATGCTTTTTTAGATTTTTTTTTAATTTTAACATAAAAAATCAATTTAAAAATATTAATTTAATATTTTTTTAAGTAAAAAATAATCTTAAAAACATTTTGAAAAGCAGGAAGAAACAAAAAAAACTCTATTTGTTATGGATTGAATGAAGATTTTATTTTTGATAAAAGAAAAGAAAACCGAAGATTTTTATTTATTGCATTACGGCACCTTTTCTTTTTAGTTGGTTGTTGATGCACCGTTTGCAACTTTGCATAGAAGGGTAATGGTTTATTGCTCCAGTTTTGTTGTGCGTTTTTTTTTTTTTATAGTATTATTCAACTTAATTAAGTGGATTAATTTAAAATTTCTTGACTCAATTTTTTTTTTTGTCTCGAGCTTCTATTTAAATTGTATGAGAGATAGCTTGATTTAAATTGATTAATTTTATGGGTTTAAATACAACTTTGATGATTGGTAAAAACATGATTTAGATTTTAAAACAAATTTTTTTTTTAAAAAATATCGAAATAATGACAAATTGAATCAATTTTGATCCCCCCCACCACCCTGGTCATGGAATCAATTGGATTTAATAATTTTTTTCTTTATAATTTTTTATATTTAATTATATGATAAAAATAGACACTTATTTGAGATAATTATCCCTATAGAAAGCAAACAAAAATCAATCATGCAATTTATTTCTCAATCAATCCAATATTAAGGATGAAATAAAAAAAATAAATTAAAAACAATTAAAAAAAAAAAACACATCCAATCGATAGGTAAACTCGTCAAACCTATGAATCAGGTAACCCGGGCTAGCCCTCCAAACTTGTGAACCAGGTTATGGATTCCACTGAGATTATAATTTTTTTAAAATATTTTTTTATTTAATTATATGATAACAATTAGACGATTATGAAATCAAACATCAATCCAATACCAAAATGTTTTTTTTTTGAGACAGTGATAACCTCATAGAAGGCAAAACAAAACCAATTATGAAACTGAATTTCTAATTAATCCAATGTATAAAGATGTTAGGGTAAACACATGGACCTGGACATGGAGCTGAATCTAATGCCTATAGAGTTATATGATTTTGATTTAATTCTAGGAATTGATTGGTTGGGTGAACATAAGGCTTAGATGGATTGCTTTGCAAAAGCAATAACCCTTTAGGGAATAGATGGTAGGGGGTAATTTTTAGGGGAGAAAGAAATGTTTTACCAAATTGTGTAGGTTCAGCTATGACTGTTGGGAAACTGTTGAGAAAAGAGTGCTCGACTTACCTTGTATATATGAAGGATGTTGAACAAGGTAGGATGAGATAAATAATCTTTTGATTTTAAAGGGATTTTAAAGGAATATCTAGATATGTTTCCAGAAGAGTTGCCAAGGTTGCTTTTGGAAAGGAAGTTTCCATTGATGTACTTCTTAACGTATCTCTTATAGCTCAGTCGCTCTATAAAATGGCACTTGCAGAATTGGCTGAATTTAAAATCCAGCTGCAGGAGAAAAAATTTTCATTTTCGTGAATAGATGATTTATTCAACCAATAGAAATGGGCTAGAGTATTCTCAAATATAAACATAAGGTCAGGGTATTATCAGCTGATAATTAAGGAGCAAGACAT
>Ga0307518_10000455_pt1 | contig 31242 bp, 23 predicted proteins | sample 25_EM_MG_FD_203889 | JGI IMG/M metagenome (GOLD analysis project Ga0307518, IMG submission 203889) | Populus trichocarpa ectomycorrhiza microbial communities from riparian zone in the Pacific Northwest, United States - 25_EM | ecosystem: Host-associated > Plants > Roots > Unclassified | place... | reverse complement strand
ACCCGCCGAGAGCTGAACACCCCCCACCCCGAACTTTTAGTTCGTTTCAGAGAGGAAAGCCACCATGGCGAAGCTGAGCACCGCCGAGCTGATCGACGCCTTCAAGGAGCTCACCCTTCTTGAGCTGTCCGAGTTCGTCAAGGAGTTCGAGACCACCTTCGACGTGACCGCGGCCGCCCCGGCTGCCGTCGTCGCCGCCGCCCCGGGTGCCGCCCCCGCCGCGGCCGCCGAGGAGCAGGACGAGTTCGACGTCGTCCTCGAGTCCGCCGGTGACAAGAAGATCCAGGTCATCAAGGTCGTCCGCGAGGTCGTCTCGGGTCTGGGCCTGAAGGAGGCCAAGGAGCTGGTCGAGGCCGCTCCCAAGGCCCTCCTGGAGAAGGTCGACAAGGAGGCCGCCGAGGCCGCCAAGGAGAAGCTCGAGGCCGCGGGCGCCAAGATCGCCATCAAGTGATCTCGGGCGCGTCAGCGCCTACCGCAGCACCGTCGAAGGGGCGGGCATCCACACGGGTGCCCGCCCCTTCGCTGTCCCCGGCGACCTGCGTTTAGCCCCCTGATCGCGACGCGTAGCAAGGCTAAGCATTCGGGCGCGCCCAGGGCACCGGATCGCGTTTAGCCCGCGAAAGGCGATCTGGCCGGCGCGGAGGGCAGCGGGGGGCCTGACCTGCGTTTCGCGGGCTAAACGCGATTCGGGCCGGCCGGGGGCAGGTTGTGGATCTGCGCACGGGAGTGACGTGCACTACGGTGCTGCAAGCGGTGCACGGGCAGGCGGCGGGCTGCGCGAAAAGTTACCCGCGGGTCTGGCCAGAAAAGAAAACTGGTGAGTAACCTGTTCGCACTCAGCTCGTTGCACCTGGTTGACGCGGGTATCGCTGCGCGAACGCATGCGTCCTCTCGGGCCAGTGGCACGGGAAGGCAGTGCGCGACGACGCGGAACAGCTCCTGGAGGTGCGATGGGTGCCGAGGTGGTCATCGAAGGTCTTTCCAAGTCCTTCGGTAAGCAGGCCATCTGGCGGGACGTCACGCTGACCCTGCCTCCGGGCGAGGTCTCGGCGATGCTCGGACCGTCCGGAACCGGTAAGTCCGTCTTCTTGAAGTCGATGATCGGTCTGCTCAAGCCCGACAAGGGCCGCTGCATGATCAACGGCGTCGACATCGTGACGTGCTCCGAACACCAGCTCTACGAGGTGCGCAAGCTCTTCGGCGTCCTGTTCCAGGACGGCGCGCTGTTCGGTTCGATGAACCTCTACGACAACGTGGCCTTCCCCCTGCGGGAGCACACGAAGAAGTCGGAGACCGAGGTCCGCCGGATCGTGCTCGAGAAGCTCGAGATGACCGGTCTCAACGGCGCCGACAAGAAGCTGCCCGGCGAGATCTCCGGCGGTATGCGCAAACGCGCCGGTCTCGCCCGCGCGCTGGTGCTGGACCCGCAGATCATCCTGGTCGACGAGCCGGACTCCGGTCTCGACCCGGTCCGCACCACCTACATCTCCCAGCTCTTCCTCGACGTCAACGCGCAGATCGACGCGACGTTCCTGATCGTCACGCACAACATCAACCTCGCCCGCACCGTCCCGGACAACCTGGGCATGCTCTTCCGCAAGGAACTGGTCATGTTCGGCCCGCGCGAGGTGCTGCTGACCAGCGAGGAGCCGGTCGTCAAGCAGTTCCTCAACGGCAAGATGGACGGCCCCATCGGCATGAGCGAGGAGAAGGACTCGGCCCAGCTCGCCGCGGAGCGCGCGATGTTCGAGGCCGGTCACCACGCGGGCGGTGTCGAGGACGTCAGCGGGGTGCCGCCGCAGATGCAGCCGACGCCCGGCGTGCCGACCCGGATGGGCGCGGTCCGCCGTAAGGACCGCGTCATGCAGATCCTGCACGGCCTGCCGCCCGAGGCGCAGCAGAGCATCATCGAGTCGCTCTCCCCGGAGGAGCAGCAGCGCTACGGCGTCCGCCCGCAGCGTCTCGCGGCCGCCGGGCACCGGTCGGCGCCGGCCGACAGCTCGATCCCGAACCACCACCAGGGCCAGCTGCCCGACGACCAGGTCGCCCACATCCCGCACCCCGGGAGAGCGGGCAATCACCGCTTGCGGCCACAAGATCCGGGGTCAGGTGGCGCGTGAGCTCTCCCGCTTCATCGGCGAAGATCCCCGGAATCGGCATGGTGCGCGAGACCGGGAACCTGTTCGCTCTCGGCCTCGACATCGTTCGTGGCATCTTCCAGCGCCCGTTCCAGTTGCGGGAGTTCATCCAGCAGGCCTGGTTCATCGCGAGCGTCACGATCCTGCCGACGGCGCTCGTCGCGATCCCGTTCGGCGCGGTCATCTCGCTGCAGTTCGGTTCGCTCGCCCGCCAGCTCGGCGCCCAGTCCTACACGGGCGCCGGGTCGGTGCTCGCCACCGTGCAGCAGGCCAGTCCGCTGGTCACCGCGCTGCTGGTCGCGGGCGCCGGCGGTAGCGCGGTCTGCGCGGACATCGGCGCGCGGACCATCCGCGAGGAGATCGACGCCATGGAGGTGCTCGGAGTCTCCGCGGTCCAGCGGCTGATCGTGCCGCGTGTGCTCGCGATGATGCTGGTGGCGCTCCTGCTGAACGGCATGGTCAGCGTCATCGGCGTGCTCGGCGGGTACTTCTTCAACGTCGTCCTCCAGGGCGGGACGCCGGGCGCGTACCTGGCGAGTTTCTCCGCCCTGGCCCAGCTGCCGGACCTCTGGGTCGGCGAGCTGAAGGCGCTGATCTTCGGCTTCATCGCCGCGGTCGTCGCCTCCTACCGGGGACTGAACCCGTCCGGCGGCCCGAAGGGCGTCGGCGACGCGGTGAACCAGTCGGTCGTCATCACGTTCCTCATGCTGTTCGTGGTGAACTTCGTGATCACGCTGATCTACCTGCAGATCGTGCCAGGAAAGCTGGACTGACGGATGACCTTCCTCCAAGGCGCCAAGCGGGTCGCCAACCGTCCTTTGCAGACTCTGGACAACCTCGGTGACCAGATGTCGTTCTACGGCCGCGCGTTGCTGTGGACACCGAGGACGCTTCGCCGGTACATGAAAGAAGTTCTGCGGCTGCTCGCCGAGGTGAGCTTCGGTTCCGGCTCGCTCGCCGTCATCGGCGGCACGGTCGGCGTGATGGTCGGCTTGACCCTGTTCACCGGTGTCCTCGTCGGTCTTCAGGGCTATTCGGCGCTGAACTCGATCGGCACCTCGGCCTTCACCGGCTTCCTGACCGCGTTCTTCAACACCCGCGAGATCGCCCCGCTGGTCGCCGGCCTCGCGCTTTCGGCGACGGTCGGCGCCGGGTTCACCGCCCAGCTGGGCGCGATGCGGATCTCGGAGGAGATCGACGCGCTCGAGGTCATGGGCGTGCCGAGCCTGCCGTACCTGGTGACCACGCGGATCATCGCCGGTTTCGTCGCGGTCATCCCGCTGTACGTCATCGGCCTGCTGAGTTCGTATCTCGCGTCCCGGTTGGTCGTTATCTACATCTACAACCAGTCAGCGGGTACCTACGACCATTATTTCGACCTGTTCCTACCACCACAGGATGTGTTGTATTCGTTCATCAAGGTGCTGTTGTTCAGCGTCTTGATCATCCTGTCCCATTGCTATTTCGGATACCGGGCCTCCGGTGGCCCCGCCGGTGTCGGCGTGGCCGTCGGTAAAGCGGTCCGGCTGAGCATCGTCACGGTGTCCATCATGAACTTCTTCATCGGTTTCGCGATCTGGGGAACCGACGTCACGGTGAGGATCGCAGGATGATCGCGACAGTCCGGCGCAGGCTACTGGGCCTGCTCCTGGTCGCCGTGCTCATCGGCGGCGTGGCGCTGAGCATCGCGCTGTACCAAAAGGCGTTCACGCCCGTCGTCAGCGTGAAGCTCCAGTCGGGCAACATCGGGAACCAGTTGCTGAAGCAGTCCGACGTGAAGGTCCGCGGCCTCATCGTCGGATCGGTCAAGGAGATCAACGCGACCCCGGACGGCGCCGAGCTCACGCTCGCGCTGAATCCCGAGTCGGCGAAACTGATCCCGCAGAACGTTTCGGCGCGATTCCTGCCGAAGACGTTGTTCGGTGAGCGTTTCGTTTCCCTCGAGATCCCGGACGCGCCGTCGGAGAAGACGATCGCCGAAGGCGACGTGATCACCCAGGACCGCACGTCCGGCGCGGTCGAGCTGGAGCAGGCCTTCGCTCACTTGATGCCGGTTCTGCAGGCCGTTCAGCCGCAGAAGCTGTCGAGCACGCTTTCGGCGATTTCCACCGCCCTCAACGGCCGCGGTGACCAGCTCGGCGACACCCTCGCGCAGCTCGGCAGCTACGTCGGGCAGCTGAACCCGCACGAGCCGAAGCTCCAGGAGAACCTCAAAGAGCTCGCGAAGTTCTCGGACAACCTCAATGCCGTCGCCCCGGATCTGGTGCAGACCTTGGACAACCTGAGCACCACCACCCGCACCGTCGTGGACCAGAAGATGCATCTGGCGAACCTCTACGGCAGCGTCACGCAGGCTTCGGTCGATCTGCAGACGTTCCTGCGGAACAACGCCGACAACCTGATCCGGCTCGCCGACACGGCCCGCCCGACGGCGGAGCTGCTCGCGAAGTACGCGCCGGAGTACCCGTGCGTGATCGGACAGATGGCGGCCAACCTGCCGAAGATCGACAAGGCCCTCGGCAAGGGCACCGACCGGCCCGGTCTGCACGCGACCATCGAGGTCACCGTCAACCGCGGGCCGTACCTGCCGGGCAAGGACGAGCCGCGGTTCGAGGACAAACGCGGTCCGCGCTGCTACGACCTGAAGCAGTTCCCGGACCCGTTCCCGCAGTACCCGCCGGACGGCCCGATCAAGGACGGCAGCACGGTCAAACCGCCGGCACGCTCGGCGAACGACGGCCTTTCGCCGTCGAACGGCTTCGCGAACGTCGGCGGCTACAACGGCGGGGGAGCGCCCGGCGGTAGCCCGTCCTACAGCGCGTCCGAATCGGACTTCCTCGCGCAGCTGGTCGCCCCGCAGGTCGGCATGGCCGCCTCGGACGTGCCCGGCTGGGGCTCGCTGCTCGTCGGCCCGCTCTATCGGGGAGCGGAGGTGCACGTCCAGTGAGGGGATTGCTCGCTCCGCTGATCAAACTCGGCGCCTTCATCGTGGTCACCGTGCTGTTCACGACCATTCTCGGGATCAGCATCGCCAACGTGAACACCACCAGCACCAACGCCTACAAGGCCCGGTTCAGCGACGCCACCCTGCTGCTGCCCAACGACGACGTCCGAATCGCCGGCGTCCGGGTCGGGCAGGTCAAGGACGTCCGCATCGTCGACCGGCGCCAGGCCGAGGTCGAGTTCGAGGTGGACGCCGGCCGCAAGCTGCCCGCCGGGGTCACCGCGCAGATCAAGTTCCGGAACCTGGTCGGCCAGCGCTACGTCTCGCTCGGGCAGGGCACCGATTCCTCCGGCAAGAACCTGGAGCCCGGCGGGAACATCCCGCTGGAGCGGACCACGCCCGCGCTCGACCTGACGCAGCTGTTCAACGGCTTCAAGCCCCTGTTCACCGCGCTCAACCCGGACGACATCAACAAGCTGTCCTACGAGGTCATCCAGGTCCTGCAGGGCGAGGGCGGCACGGTCGAAAGCCTGTTGAAGCACACCGCGTCGCTGGCCACCACGATCTCCGACAAGGACAAGGTGATCGGCGAGGTCATCGACAACCTGAACTCGGTGCTCGACACGGTCAACGCGCACACGCCGCAGCTGAACGACCTGATCGTCAAACTGCAGCAGCTGGTCTCCGGGCTGGCCGCGGACCGCGAGCCGATCGGCGACGCCATCGACTCGCTCGGCACGCTCGCCAAGACGACCTCCGGTCTGCTCGGTGAGGCCCGCGAGCCGCTCAAGCAGGACATCGCCGCGCTCGGCACGCTGTCGAAGAACCTCAACGACAGCCAGCCGATCGTCGAGCACTTCATCCAGTTCCTGCCGCAGAAGGTGACGGCGCTGACCCGCACCGCCGACTATGGCTCCTGGTTCAACTTCTTCGCCTGTGAGATGACGGGAGCCGTCGCCCTGCCTCCGCTGATCAACGAGCCGATCAACCTGCCGCTGCTGCCGGTGAACCGGGCGAGGTGCACGGCATGAAGTCGTTCCAGAAACGCAATCCGATCCCGATCGCGCTGGTCGGCATCTCGGTGCTGCTGCTCGGTTTCATCGCCGCCCTCAACTCCGACGACCTGCCCGTCATCGGCGGCGGGACGACCTACTCCGCGGACTTCAGCGAGGCTTCGGGCCTGCAGGAGGACAACGACGTCCGGGTCGCCGGGGTGAAGGTCGGGAAGATCTCCGAGATCAAGCTCGACGGCGACAAGGTCCGGATCTCGTTCAAGGTCAAGGACGCCTGGCTCGGCGACAAGACCAGCGCGGCGATCAAGATCAAGACCGTCCTCGGCCAGAAGTACCTCGCGCTCGACCCGCAGGGCCAGCGCACGCTCGACCCGAGCGCGACCATCCCGCGTGAGCGCACGGCGTCGCCGTTCGACGTGCTCGACGCCTTCCGCGGCCTTTCGCAGACCGTCGACGACATCGACACGACGCAGCTGGCGAAGAGCTTCGACGTCATCACGGAGACCTTCGCCGACACCCCGGCCGACGTGAAGGGCGCCCTGACCGGCCTTTCCCGCCTCTCGGACACGATCGCCAAACGGGATACGCAGCTGTCGAGCCTGCTCGCGAACACGCGGCAGGTTTCGCAGACGCTCGTCGACCGTGACGCCGAGTTCCAGAAGCTCCTGGCCGACGGCAACAAGCTGCTCGGCGAGGTGGCGAAGCGCAAGGAGGCGATCTCCGCGCTGCTGGACGGCTCGCGCAACCTCGCCACCCAGCTCAAGGGCCTGGTCGACGACAACGACGCGCAGCTCGACCCGGTGCTCGCCCAGCTCGACCAGCTGACCTCGATGCTGCAGCGCAACCAGGACGCCCTCGGCCAGGGCATCGCGCGGTTCGCGCCGTTCATCCGGGTGTTCACGAACACGATCGGTAACGGCCGCTGGTTCGACAACTACATCTGCGGACTGGTCCTGCCGTCGTTCGGGCCGATCAACGACAAGGGGTGCTACGAGAAATGAGTACCCGTCTCGGTTCCAGCCTCGCGCGCGGCTTCACCATCGCGATCGTGCTCGCGCTGGTCGTCGCCGGCGCGCTGTGGTGGACGCTCAAGGACGCCGGCCGCAACCACGTGACCGCGTACTTCGCGGGCACGGTCGGCCTCTACGAAGGCAACAGTGTCCGCATGCTCGGCGTGGACATGGGCACGGTCACCAAGATCCAGCCGATGGGCAACCAGGTCCGCGTCGAACTCGAATACGACCGTTCGGTGGCGGTGCCCGCGGACGCGAAGGCGATCATCGTGTCGCCGTCGCTGGTCAGCGACCGCTACGTGCAGCTCGCCCCGGCGTACAAGGGCGGCCCGCGGATCGCCGACGGCGCCGTCATCGGGCTCGACCGCACCGAGGTGCCGCTGGAGGTCGACGAGCTCGCCGCCAGCCTCTCCCGGGTCAGCAAGTCGCTCGGGCCCAACGGCGCCAACAAGAACGGCTCGCTGTCGAACCTGCTCGACACCGCCGCGAAGAACTTCGACGGCAACGGGCAGGCGCTGCACGACACGATCACGAAGCTCGGCCAGGCCGCGGGCACGTTGTCGGGCAACAAGGACGACCTGTTCAAGACCGTCGAGAACCTCGGCTCCTTCTCGCAGACGCTGGTGAACAGCGACAAGCAGGTCCGCGACTTCGAGCGGCAGCTCGCCGACGTCAGCGGCTTCCTCGCGGGGGAGCGGGAGAACCTCTCGGCGACGGTGAAGCAGCTGTCGGACACGCTCACCGCGGTGCAGGCGTTCATCGAGAAGAACCGCGACCGGCTCAAGTCCAATGTGGACAAGCTGGCCAGTGTGACCAAGGTGCTCGTCGACCAGCGCGGCGCGCTCGCCGAGATCCTCGACGTCGCCCCGGTCGGTCTCGGGAACCTGGTCAACACCTACAACGCCTCGTCGGGCACGCTCGACGCGCGGGCCAACCTCAACGAGCTCACCCAGCCGCCGCTGGTGATGGTGTGCAACCTGCTCAAGCAGACCCCGGACGCGCTCGACGCGCTGGGCGACGCGTGCAAGGGCGTCGCCGGACTGGTCGACGGGCTGGTGCCGTTGCCGTCGATCGCGCAGGTGATCCAGTCGTCGCAGGCGGGCCAGCTGCCGCCGCTGCCGCTACCGATCGCGGGTCAGCTCTACGGAACGGCGGCCAAGTGATGAAGAAGTCTCTCGCTCTCATCGCAGTGGGAACCGTCGCGGCGCTGACGTTGAGCGGCTGCGGGTTCAACGGGATCTACGACGTCCCGTTGCCCGGTGGCGCCGAACTCGGCGACCACCCGTACACCGTCAAGGTGCAGTTCCGCGATGTCCTCGACCTGACCCCGCAGGCCGGGGTGAAGGTCAACGAGGTCTCCATCGGCCGCGTCGAAGCGATCGGCCTGACCCAGGACGGCTGGAACGCCGAAGTCACCCTCCGGGTCAACGGCGACGTGAAGCTGCCGGCGAACGCGCTCGCCAACGTCAAGCAGTCGAGCCTCCTCGGCGAGAAGTACGTCGAGCTGGCCGCGCCCGCCGACGGACAGGGCAAGCTCGCCGACAACGCGGTGATCCCGCTGGCCCGCACGAACCGCAGCGTCGAGGTCGAAGAACTGCTCGGCGCGCTTTCGCTGCTGCTCAACGGCGGTGGGGTGGAACAGCTCAACACCATCACCAAGGAGCTCAACAACGCCACCACCGGCCGCTCGCCGGAGCTCAAGGCGCTGCTGAACAACACGAACGAGCTGGTCACGAGCCTGGACAAGCAGTCCGCGAACATCACGCGGGCGCTCGACGGGCTGAACCGGCTCTCGCTCACGCTGAACGGCCAGAAGGACAAGCTGGTCGGCGCGGTCGACAACCTCGGCCCCGGTCTCGGTGTGCTGGAGCAGCAGCGCGGCCAGCTGGTGACGATGCTGAACGCGCTCAACCACCTCTCCGGTGTCGCCGTCGACACGGTGAACAAGAGCAAGGAAGACCTCGTCGCCGACCTGAAGGCGCTGCAGCCGACGCTGCAGAAGCTCGGCGAAGCGGGCTCGGACCTGCCGAAGGCGCTGGAGATCCTGTTGACCTTCCCGTTCAGCGACGCCGCCTACGACGGCGTCAAGGGCGACTACTTCAACCTGTTCGCGAAGATCGACCTGAATCTGAACGAGATCCTCAAGAACCTCGGCCGCAGCCGTGAGAACCCGCTCAAGGACGTCGTCCCGGTGCCGGGTCTCACCGGCGGGACGGAGGGGCCGGGGGCGAATCCGCCGCTGCCGATCCCGGACAGCGTCGGCGGTGTCGCCGGTGGCCAGGCGAGCGCGCCGCAGGGTGGCGGGCAGCCGCAGCAGACCGGACCCGCCGGTATCTTCGGCGTGCTTTCGGGAGGTGCCGGCTGATGCTGGTCCGTAGGACGAAGATCCAGCTGGTCGCGTTCGCGATCATCTCCGTGGTCGCCATCGTGTACGCGCTGATCCGGTTCGCCGGGCTCGGCCAGGTCTTCGGCGACGAGGGCTACACGGTGAAGCTGCAGCTCAAGCAGTCCGGCGGCATCTTCACCAACGCCGAGGTCACGTACCGCGGCTTCAACATCGGTCGCGTCGGCGAGCTGCGCCTGACCAAGACCGGGCTGGAAGCCGACCTCAACATCGCGCCGGACGCCCCGCAGGTGCCCGCCGATCTGGACGCCGTGGTCGCGAACCGGTCGGCGGTCGGCGAACAGTTCGTCGACCTGAAGCCCAAGAGCGAGAACGGGCCGTTCCTGAACGCGGGTTCGGTCATCCCGGCCGACAAGGTCAAGACGCCCGTGCCCACCGAGCAGCTCATCGGCGACCTCGACAGCCTCGCGGCGTCGGTGCCGACCGACTCGCTGCGCAAGGTCGTCGACGAGTCGTACAACGCCTTCAACGGCACCGGCCCGGACCTGCAGCGGCTGCTCGACACCGCGCGGAGCTTCACCACGACCGCGCAGGAATACCTGCCGCAGACGATCCAGCTGCTGGAAAAGGGCGGACAGGTCCTCGAAACGCAGAACGACATGTCGAGCTCCATGAAGTCGTTCAGCGCGGACCTCAACAAGCTCTCGGGCACGCTGAAGAACTCCGACGCCGACATCCGGAAGCTGATCGGGATCACCCCGCAGGTGGCGACCCAGATCAGCGAGGTGCTCGCCGAATCCGGGCCGGGGCTGGGCGCGCTGACGGCGAACCTGCTCACGACGTCGAACCTGCTGGTGACCCGGCTCGACGGGCTCGAACAGGGCCTGGTGACGTACCCGATGCTGGCCGCGGGCGCGAACACCGTCGCCAACGACGGCACCGCGCACCTCGGCCTCGCGCTCAACCTGTTCAACCCGCCGTCGTGCACCAAGGGCTACCTCGGCCTCGACAAGTACCGCGAAGGCACCGACACGACGCCGCGTCCGCCCAAGGACAACGCGTACTGCGCCGAGCCGAAGGGCAGCCCGATCAACGTGCGCGGTTCGCAGAACGCGCCGTACAACGGGGTCCCGCAGATCCCGTCGGAAGGCGACGTCGCGGCGAACGCCGGCCGATCGGCCGAGGAACTGGCCAGCCTGCGCGCGGCGCAGGGCATGCCGAGCGTCCTGCAGAGCCCCGGGGTCAGCCTGCCCACCCTCGGCACGCTGCTGGGCCTGCCCGGCTGAGCCCGAGACCGTATACCTACCCTGGAGTGTCATGAGTTCTTCTCGATCGCGGACCCTGGTACTGGGGGCGGCGGCGTTCGCGCTGGCCGCCTTCCTCGCCGCGGCGATCTTCGGTGTCATGTGGGCCGTGGCCGCGTCGGACGACAACGCCGACCTGGCGCGCTCGCGGGACGACGTGGTCAAGGCGGGCGGCACCGCGATCAAGGCGTACACCGAGGTCGACTTCGAGAAGCTCGACGAGTTCTTCAGCAAGCAGAAGGCCGTCTCCGACGAGAAGATGAGCCAGCAGCTGGCCCAGCTGGAGCCGACCTACCGCAAGGCGCTCGGCGACGCGAAGACCAAGGTCGTGACCACCATCCAGGACATCGCGGTCGAGGAACTCGACGACCACGAGGGCAAGGCGAGCTTCCTCGCCGCCATCTCCACCCAGGTCACCCAGGGCGACAAGGCGAGCTCGAAGGCGTTGCGCCTGGAGGTCTCGATGACCCGGGTCGGCGATGAGTGGAAGCTGTCCGGGATCGACAACGTGCCCCTCGTCGCGGCCGGTCAGTAAGAGCGTCACCTAGAACGGAGCCACGTAGTGCCCCCCTCCCGCCGCCAGCCCCCTCGCAGCACTCCGCCGGTGCGCCGCCCCCGGGTGGCAGGCCTGCGACGGCCCGGTGCGTCTCCTGCTCCCGCTTCTTCGGACGTCCCTGCTTCGGAGGCGCCTGTTTCGGAGGCGCCTGTTTCGGAGGTCGAGGTCGACGAGACGCCGGCGCCGGTCCGTCGTCCTTCGCCGCGGCCGGCTCCGGTTCCTGAGCCTGAGCCTGTCGAGGTCGCTGAGGACGCTGCTGTCGAGGCTCCTGAAGAGCCCGACGCTCCCGAAGTTCCCGAAGTTCCCGAAGAAGAGGTCGTCGCGAAGCCGACCCCGCGTGCGAAGGCCCGCGCGGTCGCCGAGGAGAAGCCGGACGACCTCGAAGAGGCCGAAGCCGAGGTCGAGGAATCTTCGAAGGACGAGAAGAAGCCGGGCTCGAAGCAGCTGATCCTGGCGGGCGCGCTGGTCGTCGTCGGGTTGCTGCTGGCCGCGACCGCGGTGCTGTTCAAGATCCAGGCCGACGAGGTGTCCAGCTCGACGAACAACACGGCGCTGCTGGACGTCGCGAAGACCGCGCAGGTCAAGGACCAGGTCGCGAAGGCGACCGAGGCGCTGTTCTCGTACGACTACAACAACATCGCGAAGACCGAGACAGCGGCGGCCGATCTGCTGGTCAACGACGACGTGCGGGCGAAGTACAACCTGCTGATGGGCGAGGTCAAGCGGCTGGCCCCGCAGCAGAAGATGGTCGTGACCTGCAAGGTCACCCGCAGTGCCGTCATCCGGCTGGAAGGCGACCGGGCCGACGTGATGGTGTTCGTCGACCAGAGCTCGACGCGGGCCGACACGAACAAGACCACCGCCGGGAGCGCGCAGCTGCACTTGAACGCGGAGCTGCAGGGCGACAAGTGGAAGATCACGGCGATGAACACCTATGCCGCTCCGCCCAACCCGACCGCCTCCTCGGCCCCCGCCTCCCCGGCCCCCTCGAAGTAACCCCGGCCCGGCCGGATCGCGTTTAGCCCGCTAAACGCGATCCGGATCCGCGACCCCCGCTGACCTGCGTTTAGCGGGCTAATCGTCACGCGTCGACGCGCTGCTGCCGGCCTGACCCGCGCGAAGTGTCCACAAGGGACACTTCGCGACGACTGAATGCCCGGTTTATGCCTCCATGTGCAGTTTCGTGTGGGGTCGTGAGTGGCAAAAAGGGTTAGAACGATCATTGCCACTCACGACCCCCTCGCGAAGCGCCCAAATCGGGCATCGGACGAGCCTCGATGTCCCTTGTGGACGGTTCAGGGCCGGTCCCCGGCTCTCGGGAGGCCTTCGCAGCTTTCCGGCGCCGACCCCCGCTGACCTGCGTTTAGCGGGCTAAACGTCACGCGTCGGCGCGCTGACCAGGGGCTCAAGCGCCGCCGCTGGACCGGAGCTTGAAGCTCGCCGTTCGCGCCTTCTTGGCCATCTTCCGGTCCGGATGGTTCGCGCCGACGACGTTCAGGAGTTCGAGCCTGTCCGGATGCCCGGAGGACGTCAGCAGGTCCACTATGTCGAAGCCGTCGTCCATGTCGGCGAGTTGATGGACGAACGCGCCGAGCGCGTGCATCGCCGCGTAATGGTCGGCCATCCCGACGGTGACCTCGTCGCGGGTGACCGTTTCCCGGCTGACCGCTCCACGTTCGGTCAGCCACATCGCGGCGGCCGCGCCGACCAGACCGCCTTCGGCTCGGACACCCACGGCGGTCTCGAGGCCGATCTCGCCGGTTTCCCCGAGTGCGATCAAGGCGAACAGTCGTTCTTCGGGAAGCCGTGCCGCGCGGAGGAACTCGCCTGCCTCGGCTGCCGCGTCGGAGGGTGACCGGTGCCTGGCCCAGGCCTTGAGCTCCGCGTCGATGATCTCCGCTGCGGAGTCGACGAGCCGGGGGCTCAGCTCGCCGAGACTCTCGCCCGCGGCTTCACCGATGATCGGTGCGTCCATTCCGGCCTCGCGGAGCTCCCTGTTGATCGCCCAGACGGCGATGGGGGTGAGGCTGAGGAGGAAGGGGGAGGGATCGGGTTTGCCGGCGATATCGGCGATCAACGCGAGCCCGGCCGGGTCCGCAGTGCCCTTCTCGAGCGCGCCGAGCCTTTCCAACAGGTCCAGCGCGACGCTTGTCGCGTACCGCATCGACTCGTCCGGTGCCTGCCCGAGTTCGATGGCCTCGAAAAGGAGCTCAACCGGCACAGCGACCGGACCTGACCGGTAGAGCGTGAGTGAGATCGACGCGACCAGTCCGAGTGGCAGAGGCTCAGCCTCGCCGATCGTCGAATACAGCCGCCGCCAGAGCCGGAGAGGGTCGTCGACGAGTGTCGCGTTCTCCTCGACGGGCACGTGCTTGCCGTCGACGACGCGGACCAACCCGGACACCTCCGCCCACCGAGGGATCAGTGGATCGTCGGTGCTCGACCCGGCGACGTAGCCGCGGACCTCGCCGAGGAGGGGGCTCCGTTCCGCGACCTGCCGCAGTTCGGCTTCCGGCCGCAAGAGGACCGGGGGCATCTCGACACTGGCGTCCTGCTCGCTCGCTTCGTACACATCGCCCAGTCTGGCAGCGACGGCCGGATCGCGTTTAGCCCGCGAAACGCAGGTGCGTCGCGTTCCTGTGCGCCGCACCAGAAGGCCCACCGGTCCCAACGGTCACACGGGCCGAGTTCGTCCGGGGCACCCCGCCGGTCGCCTGGCCCGACCTGGTGACGGTCCGGGACGCCCCGCCGGCCGGATCGCGTTTAGCCCGCTAAACGCAGGTCGGGCGCGCCGGGGCCGTAACCTGCGGGTACCGGGCGGTAACCAGGATGATCGTCCTGTGAAGCGCCCGGCGCGGAGCTACTTCCACGCTGCGCCAACCGGCGGGACCACCGCGCGGCATCTTGACTCAGAGCCCCTGTGGGGTCACGCTTACTGGCAACGGTGAGAACCGGCGGTGCCCTTGCGGGAGGGACGGCCCGGGGAGGCCGAGGAGAGGCATACCTGAAGACGTTGCGATGCAGGCTGGGCCCCATCGGGAGCGCCCCCTGGACAGACCGCGACGTTCGGGCTAGACTGCTTCTTTGCGCTGCCCTCTTTCAGGCTGCCCGGAGCCGGTAGTTAGGATAGTGGGCACACGGCACCCTTGACAGACCGCATCAGCTGTTGCTGACGCGGCTGCTCACCGCTCATTGTCCCCGGAAGGACGCATCTTGGCAGTCTCTCCCGCGAACCAGGCCACTGCTGCGACCACCTCGGCTGTATCTCGCTCGGAGTCCACGGGAATCCCGGGAGCCCCCAAGCGGGTCTCCTTCGCAAAGATTCGCGAGCCGCTCAGCACCCCGAACCTGCTCGACGTGCAGATCAGGTCCTTTGAATGGTTCACCGGCGACGAGGCGTGGTTCGAACGCCGCGTCGAAGAAGGTGAAGAAAACCCGGTCGGCGGCCTGGAAGAGGTCCTCAACGAGATCTCGCCGATCGAAGACTTCTCCGGATCCATGTCGCTGTCCTTCTCCGACCCGCGCTTCGACGAGGTCAAGGCCTCCGTCGAGGAGTGCAAGGACAAGGACATGACGTACGCGGCCCCGCTGTTCGTGACCGCCGAGTTCGTGAACAACAACACCGGCGAGATCAAGAGCCAGACGGTCTTCATGGGCGACTTCCCGGTGATGACCGACAAGGGCACCTTCGTCATCAACGGCACCGAGCGTGTCGTCGTGTCCCAGCTGGTCCGTTCGCCGGGTGTGTACTTCGACACCAGCGTCGACAAGACCACCGACAAGGACGTCTTCAACGTCCGCGTCATCCCGAGCCGGGGTGCCTGGCTCGAGTTCGACGTCGACAAGCGCGACACCGTCGGCGTCCGCATCGACCGCAAGCGCCGCCAGCCGGTCACCGTGCTGCTGAAGGCGCTCGGCTGGACCACCGAGGCGATCCGCGAGCGCTTCTCGTTCTCCGAGACGCTGCTCGCCACCCTCGAGAAGGACCACACCGCCGGCACCGACGAGGCGCTGCTCGACATCTACCGCAAGCTGCGCCCGGGCGAACCGCCCACCAAGGAGAGCGCGCAGACGCTGCTGGAGAACCTGTTCTTCAAGCCGAAGCGCTACGACCTGGCCAAGGTCGGCCGGTACAAGCTGAACAAGAAGCTCGGCCTGACCACGCCGTACGACACCGGGACGCTGACCGAAGAGGACATCGTCTCGACGATCGAGTACCTGGTCCGCCTGCACGCGGGCGAGGACAAGGCGACCGTCGGCGACCAGGTCATCCCGGTCGAGACCGACGACATCGACCACTTCGGCAACCGTCGTCTCCGCACCGTCGGCGAGCTCATCCAGAACCAGATCCGCGTGGGTCTGTCCCGGATGGAGCGCGTCGTCCGCGAGCGGATGACCACCCAGGACGTCGAGGCGATCACGCCGCAGACCCTGATCAACATCCGTCCCGTCGTGGCGGCGATCAAGGAGTTCTTCGGTACTTCGCAGCTGTCGCAGTTCATGGACCAGAACAACCCGCTGTCGGGGCTGACGCACAAGCGTCGTCTGTCCGCCCTCGGCCCGGGTGGTCTGTCGCGTGAGCGCGCCGGCATGGAGGTCCGGGACGTCCACCCGTCGCACTACGGCCGCATGTGCCCGATCGAGACGCCGGAAGGCCCGAACATCGGCCTGATCGGTTCGCTCTGCTCGTACGCGCGGGTCAACCCGTTCGGTTTCATCGAGACCCCGTACCGCAAGGTCGTCGAGGGTCGCGTCACCGACCAGGTCGACTACCTCACCGCGGACGAGGAAGACCGCTTCGTGAAGGCGCAGGCCAACGCGCCGATCTCGGAAGACGGCACCTTCGTCGAAGACCGCGTCCTGGTCCGTAAGAAGGGCGGCGAGGTCGAGCTGATCGACCCGCTGGACGTGGACTACATGGACGTCTCGCCGCGGCAGATGGTCTCGGTCGCGACGGCGATGATCCCGTTCCTCGAGCACGACGACGCGAACCGCGCGCTCATGGGCGCGAACATGCAGCGTCAGGCCGTTCCGCTGCTGCGCAACTCGGCCCCGCTGGTCGGCACCGGCGTGGAGCTGCGTGCCGCGGTGGACGCCGGTGACGTGCTCGTCGCCGAGCAGGCCGGTGTGGTCGAGGAGCTCTCGGCCGACCTGATCACGATCATGCACGACGACGGCACGCGGAAGAGCTACGGACTGTACAAGTTCCGTCGCTCGAACCACGGCACCTGCTTCAACCACCGCCCGATCGTCAACGAGGGCGACCGGGTCGAGCAGGGTCAGGTCATCGCCGACGGCCCGTCCACCGAGAACGGTGAGATGGCGCTCGGCAAGAACCTGCTCGTCGCGGTCATGCCGTGGGAGGGCCACAACTACGAGGACGCGATCATCCTCTCCGAGCGCCTGGTGCAGGACGACGTCTTGACGTCGATCCACATCGAGGAGCACGAGATCGACGCCCGCGACACCAAGCTGGGCGCCGAGGAGATCACCCGGGACATCCCGAACGTCTCCGAGGAGGTCCTCGCCGACCTCGACGAGCGCGGCATCATCCGCATCGGTGCCGAGGTCCGCGACGGCGACATCCTGGTCGGCAAGGTCACGCCCAAGGGTGAGACCGAGCTGACCCCGGAGGAGCGCCTGCTCCGCGCGATCTTCGGCGAGAAGGCCCGCGAGGTCCGCGACACCTCGCTGAAGGTGCCGCACGGCGAGACCGGCAAGGTCATCGGCATCCGCGTGTTCTCGCGCGAGGACGACGACGAGCTGCCCCCGGGCGTCAACGAGCTGGTCCGCGTCTACGTGGCACAGAAGCGGAAGATCCAGCCGGGTGACAAGCTCGCCGGCCGCCACGGGAACAAGGGTGTCATCGGCAAGATCCTCCCCGCCGAGGACATGCCGTTCATGGAGGACGGCACGCCCGTCGACATCATCCTGAACACCCACGGTGTCCCGCGTCGTATGAACATCGGCCAGGTCCTGGAGCTTCACCTGGGCTGGCTGGCGTCGCAGGGGTGGAAGATCGAAGGGCAGCCCGACTGGGCGAAGAACCTCAACGAGGAGCTCTACGACGTCGACCCCGGCACGAACACCGCGACCCCGGTGTTCGACGGCGCCAAGGAAGAGGAGCTCACCGGGCTGCTCGGCGCGACCAAGCCGAACCGCGACGGCGAGCGCATGGTCAAGCAGAACGGCAAGGCCACGCTGCTGGACGGCCGCTCCGGCGAGCCGTACCCGTACCCGGTCTCCGTCGGCTACATGTACATCCTGAAGCTGCACCACCTGGTCGACGACAAGATCCACGCCCGGTCCACCGGTCCGTACTCGATGATCACGCAGCAGCCGCTGGGTGGTAAGGCGCAGTTCGGTGGCCAGCGGTTCGGCGAGATGGAGTGCTGGGCGATGCAGGCGTACGGCGCCGCATACACCCTGCAGGAGCTCCTGACGATCAAGTCGGACGACGTGGTCGGCCGCGTCAAGGTGTACGAGGCCATCGTCAAGGGGGAGAACATCCCCGAGCCGGGTATCCCCGAGTCGTTCAAGGTGCTCCTGAAGGAGCTCCAGTCGCTCTGCCTCAACGTCGAGGTGCTGTCCAGCGACGGCGCCGCGATCGAGATGCGCGACTCCGACGACGAGGACCTCGAGCGTGCCGCGGCCAACCTCGGCATCAACCTGTCCCGCAACGAGTCGCCCTCGGTGGACGACGTCGTGCACTGACCCGCGATGAGGCGGGAGTCCCTCGGGCTCCCGCCTCCGCTCGCCAACTCCTCTAGTCGCATCAACCCCAAGGGGATGTAAAGACGTGCTGGACGTCAACTTCTTCGATGAGCTCCGCATCGGCCTCGCCACCGCCGACGACATTCGTCAGTGGTCCTTCGGCGAGGTGAAGAAGCCGGAGACCATCAACTACCGGACGCTCAAGCCCGAGAAGGACGGCCTCTTCTGCGAGAAGATCTTCGGCCCGACCCGGGACTGGGAGTGCTACTGCGGTAAGTACAAGCGGGTCCGCTTCAAGGGCATCATCTGCGAGCGCTGTGGCGTCGAGGTCACTCGCGCCAAGGTGCGTCGTGAGCGGATGGGCCACATCGAGCTGGCCGCTCCCGTCACCCACATCTGGTACTTCAAGGGTGTTCCCTCCCGCCTGGGCTACCTGCTCGACCTGGCGCCGAAGGACCTCGAGAAGATCATCTACTTCGCGGCCTACGTGATCACCGGTGTGAACACCGAGCTGCGGCACAACGACCTGCCGACCCTCGAGAACGAGATCGGCGTCGAGCGCAAGAACCTCGAGACCAAGCGCGACGCGGACATCGAGGCACGGGCGCAGAAGCTGGAAGCCGACCTGGCCGAGCTGGAGGCGGAGGGCGCGAAGTCCGACGTCCGCCGCAAGGTCAAGGAAGGCGGCGAGCGCGAGATGCGTCAGCTGCGTGACCGCGCCGGTCGCGAGCTGGACCGTCTCGAGGAGGTCTGGACGACCTTCACCAAGCTGGACGTACGTCAGCTGATCGCCGACGAGCTGCTCTACCGCGAGCTCGTCGACCGGTACGGCGAGTACTTCACCGGCGGCATGGGCGCGGAGGCCATCCAGAAGCTGGCCACCGAGTTCGACGTCGCGGCGGAGGCCGAGAGCCTGCGCGACACCATCCGCAACGGCAAGGGGCAGAAGAAGCTCCGCGCGCTGAAGCGGCTCAAGGTCGTCGCGGCCTTCCAGGCCACCGGCAACGACCCGCGCGGCATGGTGCTCGACGCCGTCCCGGTGATCCCGCCGGACCTGCGCCCGATGGTCCAGCTCGACGGTGGCCGCTTCGCCACCTCCGACCTGAACGACCTCTACCGCCGGGTCATCAACCGGAACAACCGGTTGAAGCGGCTGATCGACCTCGGCGCGCCCGAGATCATCGTGAACAACGAGAAGCGGATGCTGCAGGAGGCCGTCGACGCGCTGTTCGACAACGGCCGCCGCGGCCGCCCGGTCACCGGTCCCGGTAACCGCCCGCTGAAGTCGCTGTCCGATCTGCTCAAGGGCAAGCAGGGCCGGTTCCGTCAGAACCTGCTCGGCAAGCGTGTCGACTACTCGGGCCGTTCGGTCATCATCGTCGGTCCGCAGCTGAAGCTGCACCAGTGCGGTCTGCCGAAGGACATGGCGCTCGAGCTGTTCAAGCCGTTCGTCATGAAGCGGCTGGTCGACCTGAACCACGCGCAGAACATCAAGTCCGCCAAGCGGATGGTGGAGCGGTCGCGTCCGCAGGTGTGGGACGTGCTCGAAGAGGTCATCACCGGCCACCCGGTGATGCTGAACCGTGCGCCGACCCTGCACCGCCTCGGTATCCAGGCCTTCGAGCCGCAGCTGGTCGAAGGCAAGGCCATCCAGCTGCACCCGCTGGTCTGTGAAGCGTTCAACGCGGACTTCGACGGTGACCAGATGGCCGTGCACCTCCCGCTGTCCGCGGAGGCGCAGGCCGAGGCCCGCATCCTGATGCTGTCGGCGAACAACATCCTTTCGCCGGCGTCGGGCCGCCCGCTCGCCATGCCGCGTCTGGACATGGTGACCGGCCTGTTCCACCTGACCCGGTTGAACGAGAACGCCGACGGCGCGGGCAACGCCTACTCGTCGCCCGCCGAGGCGATCATGGCGTACGACCGCAAGGCGCTGAGCCTGCACGCCCCGGTCAAGATCCGCGTCACCGACCGTCAGCCCGCCAAGGCCGACGAGGCGAGGCTCGCGGAGAACGGCTGGGAGCCGGGCAAGGCGTGGCTGGCCGAGACCACCCTGGGCCGCGTGCTGTTCAACGAGCTGCTGCCGGCGGACTACCCGTTCATCAACGAGCCGATGCCGAAGAAGCGTCAGGCCGCGATCGTGAACGACCTCGCCGAGCGCTACTCGATGACCCAGGTCGCGCAGACCCTGGACCGCCTGAAGGACGCCGGTTTCTACTGGGCGACCCGTTCGGGTGTCACGGTCGCGATCTCCGACGTGCTCGTCCCGACCGGCAAGAAGGCCATTCTGGACGAGTACGAAGGCAAGGCCGACCAGGTCGAGAAGCGGTACCAGCGTGGTCAGCTGTCGCACGCCGAGCGCAACAACGAGCTCGTCAAGGTGTGGACGCAGGCCACCGAAGAGGTCCACAAGATCATGGAGACGGCGCTGCCGGACGACAACCCGATCGCGATGATCGTGAAGTCGGGCGCGGCGGGCAACATGACGCAGGTCCGGTCGCTGGCCGGTATGCGTGGTCTGGTGTCGAACCCGAAGGGTGAGTACATCCCGCGTCCGATCAAGGCCAACTTCCGTGAAGGCCTGTCGGTGGCGGAGTACTTCATCGCGACGCACGGTGCCCGTAAGGGTCTGGCGGACACGGCGCTCCGTACCGCCGACTCGGGTTACCTGACCCGTCGTCTGGTGGACGTGTCGCAGGACGTCATCGTCCGCGAGATCGACTGTGGCACCACCCGCGGTATCAACATGCCGATCGGCGAGGACATCGGCGACGGCAAGGTCCTGCGTGACCAGCACGTCGAGACCAGCGTGTACGCGCGGAACCTGGCGACCGACGCGGTCGACGCCAAGGGCAACGTCGTGCTCAACGCCGGTGACGACATCGGTGACCCGGCGATCGACAAGCTCATCTCGAGCGGGATCTCCAAGGTCAAGGTGCGTTCGGTGCTGACCTGCGAGTCGGCCGTCGGTATCTGCGCCACCTGCTACGGCCGGTCCATGGCGACCGGTCAGCTCGTCGACGTCGGCGAGGCCGTGGGTATCGTCGCGGCCCAGTCGATCGGTGAGCCGGGTACGCAGCTGACGATGCGTACGTTCCACCAGGGTGGTGTCGCCGGTGACGACATCACGACCGGTCTGCCCCGTGTCCAGGAGCTGTTCGAGGCCCGGGTCCCGAAGGGCAAGGCGCCGATCGCCGACGTCGATGGCCGTGTGCGCATCGAGGAGAGCGAGCGGTTCTGGAAGATCACGCTGATCCCGGACGACGGCAGCGAAGAGATCGTCTTCGACAAGCTGTCCAAGCGTCAGCGGCTCGCGAACACCCCGAACGGCCCGCTGGGCGACGGTGACCGCGTCGCGGTCGGCCAGCAGCTGCTCGAGGGCACGCCGGACCCGCACGAGGTCCTGCGGGTCATGGGGCCGCGCGAGGCGCAGATGCACCTGGTGGACGAGGTCCAGAAGGTGTACCGGGCGCAGGGTGTGTCGATCCACGACAAGCACATCGAGGTCATCGTGCGGCAGATGCTGCGCCGCGTGACGATCATCGACTCCGGTGCCACGGACTTCCTGCCGGGCGAGCTGCCCGAGCGGACCAAGTTCGAGGCGAAGAACCGCGCGTCGGTCGCCGAAGGCGGCGAGCCGGCTTCGGGTCGCCCGGTGCTGATGGGGATCACGAAGGCCTCGCTGACCACGGACTCGTGGCTGTCGGCGGCCTCGTTCCAGGAGACCACGCGTGTCCTGACCGACGCGGCCATCAACGGCCGCTCGGACAAGCTCGTGGGCCTCAAGGAGAACGTGATCATCGGTAAGCTGATCCCGGCCGGTACCGGGATCAACAAGTACCGCAACATCCAGGTGCAGCCGACCGAGGAGGCGCGGGTCGCCGCTTACGCGATCCCGTCCTACGACGACGGCTACTACACCCCGGATGTGTTCGGCTCCACGCCGGGCGCCGCGGTGCCGCTGGACGACTACGACTTCGGCCGCGACTTCCGCTGACCGAAGCGAAATCCACGAGAAGGGCCCTCGCCGATCCGGCGGGGGCCCTTCCCGTTTCCAGGGCACCCCGAAATGGGTACTGGCTCCTGACGAATCCCGCTAAGGTGATCCGGTTCTACGCGATTCGGGGGCTATGCGCATTTCCGTCTGGTAATCAGGGGTGACTCTGCGTGAACAAATCGCCAAGTGGTAGATCGGGCTCGCGTACTGGGGCGATCTATCTCGCGACTTTCGCCGTGGCAGCGGCATTGACCGGCGTCTTCGCCGCGCCCGCCGGAGCGGATCCGGCACCTTCGTCACCGGCGTCGAGTACGCCGTCGACATCTGAGGCACCGGCTAGTTCCGCTCCGCCGCCTAGTTCGTCGGTTGCGGAAAGTGCACCTCCGGTGGCGCCGAAGCCGCAGGCCGAGCGGACGAAGATCCAGGCGGCGGTCGTCTTCGAGAAGGGGGAGTACCGGACCGACGAGGACGTCCGGTTCACCTTCAAGATCAAGAACGTCGGCACCACCGACGCGATCGGTCTTTGGGTCTCGCAGTCCTTCAGCGAGCCGACCGACCTGACGGTGCCCTACGAGCCGGGCTGGGGACCGCTCATGCCCGGCAGGGAAAAGAAGAACCTCAAGCCGGACGAGAGCTACGAGCTCCCGGTGACGGGGAAGATCAAGGACATCGAGAAGGATTCCACTGTCGTACAGGGGAACATCTTCGATGAGACCGGTTCCAGGGTCGGTGAATTCGTCGGCACCGCGAAGGTCACCAAGGAGACCGGCCGTGTGACGGGAGTCGTCTACGGCGACAAGAACGGCAACGGCGGGCTCGACGACGGTGAGAAGCTGAGCGGCATAGCCGTCACGCTGCAGTACAACAACGGCCCCACCAAGTACACCGCGACGAGCGACGCCGACGGACGAATCGAGTTCGCTGACGTACCCGCCGCCGAGTACCGCCTCGGTGGCGAGGTGATCAAGGGCTGGCTGTTCCCTGTCGAGACTGTCCGGGTCGGGCCGGGCGGGAAGGACCTGCTCCTCCGGGGCTCGCCGCCGTTGAACGGCGCGTTGAAGGCATCGTTGGCCTTCACCAAGGACACCTACCAGCCTGGTGAGCTCGCGCACGTCACCGTGACCCTGACGAACTCCGGCCCGATTCCGCTCACCGGTATCGTGGCCGCCTGTAATCGTGCGGGTGCCAGCCAAGCTCTGAACGGCGGACCGGGCTGGGGAGAACTCGGTCACGCGGGCGGGGTGACGATCGATCCGGGCCGGACGCGAACGTTCGACGTGTCGGAGAAGGTGCCCGCCGCGGCGCTCAACTACGGCCGCGTCGGTGTGGAATGCGACTTCGGCTACCGCGAGGTCGACATCGACAACCATGCCGACGCCCATGGCGAAGCAGTGGTGCCGGGAGGTGTCGCCACCGTCATCGGTGACGTGGTCCACAACGCCGGACCGGGCAAGCCGCGAGAAGGCCTCGCCGGCGTCAAGGTCGTGCTCGTCTCAGACGGCGGCTGCCCGGTCACGGGTGAGACGACGACCGACGAGAAGGGGCACTTCGAGTTCCACAAGGTGGTCCCCGGACCGGATTACAGCTTGTACTTCCTGCCTCCTCAGGGCTGGCGGATCAAGTACGACAACCCGACATCGATCATGGTCGTAGGCCCGGCGGAAAACGCTGCCCGGGTATTCGTCGAAGCCGAGGCGGGTGAGGCCCCGCTGCCTGCCGTGCCCGCCCAGCCCGCGTCCTGTGACAAGTCCGGAACCACCACTCCGGCGCCTGGCGCGCCAGGCGGACAGCAGGGTTCCGGTGGCGCATCGGGGCTGGCCAGCACCGGTGCCGACGTGATCTGGCTCGGCGCGCTCGCGCTCGCCGCGCTGGGCCTCGGAGCGGTTCTGGTCTTCGGCGCCCGCCGCCGTCGCCAGCCCACCGAATAGCAGCTACCCCCCGAGAAAGCCCCCGGTCCATCCCAGACCGGGGGCTTTCCCTTTCCCCGGCCCGACCTGCGTTTAGCCCCCTAAACGCGATCCGGCCGACGATCGGTGCGGTATCCGCCTGGATGCGCGACGGATGGCGGGCGATCCCGGGACCGCCGGTCGAAAGGATGGTCGATATGGAATCCCTTGTGACAGAAGAGAACTCGGCCACGAAGAACCTGCGGTCCGCCTTGGACGACGTCCATCGCGCAGGGGTGCCGGGGGTGTTCGCCGAGGTCAGGGTGGGTGAGCGGGTCTGGCGCGGCGCCGCGGGAGTCGCCGATCTCGAAACCGGGCGCCCCGTCGAGACCGGGATGCGGCAGCGCGTCGGCAGTATCACCAAGACCTTCGTCTCGGCCGCGGTTCTGCGTCAGGTCGAGGCGGGGCGGCTCGAGCTCGACGCGCCGATCGGCGACTTCCTGCCGCTGCTGGTCCCCGGCGAACGGGGCCGGGCGATCACGATCCGCATGCTGCTCAACCACACCAGCGGCCTCGCCGAGTACCTGCCCTACGCGTTCCCCTCGCTCCAGAAGCTCGCCCCCGAGAGCCTCGACGACAACCGGTTTCAGGAGTTCCGCCCGGCCGAGCTGATCGCGATCGGTGTCGGCGCGCCCGCCACAGGCGAGCCGGGCAGCACTCCCGGGATCTACTCCAACACGAACTACCTGCTTCTGGGCGAACTGCTGGAGCAGTTGACCGGCGTCCCGATGGAGGAGCACATCTCCCGCGCCATCATCGAGCCCGCGGGCCTCGCGAACACCGGCTTTCCCGCCGGTCCGCGGATCGAGGAGCCGCACTCGCGGATGTACGAGGCGCTGTTCGGCGCGATCGATCCGCCGCGCGACTACAGCGTCTACAACATGTCCTGGGTGATGGCCGGTGCAGGGCTGGTCTCGACCGTCGAGGATCTCAACCGTTTCTATCGCAAACTGCTGGACGGGGAGATCGTCAGCCCGTCTTCGCTGGCGGAGATGCAGCGTCTGGTGCCGGTCATCGCGCAGGACGGGCGGCTGATCGACTACGGGCTCGGCCTGTACAAGACCGAGATCCCGGGGCACGGCGTCTTCTGGGGCCATGACGGCACGGTCTGGGGAGCGCTGACGATGGCCTGGGCGAGCCCCGACGGCGAACGGCAGTTCTCCGCCGCGATGAACTTCGTGCGCTGGCGCAAGCCGGACGCCGAAGGAACCCCGCACCCCATCGACGACGCCCTGGCGACCCTCAAGCACCAGGCCCTCTGCGGCCCCGCGACCGGATCGCGGTTAGCCCGCTAAAGGCGATCCGGTGCCGACCTGCGTTTTGCGGGCTAAACGCGATCCGGCCTGGCGGAGCGCAGGTCGGCGCCGCTCAAGGGTTCTCGGCACGAGAGTTCCCGGGATTGCGTAACGAAACCATAACGGCCATGGGTGCGCCCGATGTGGGTTACTGGTCCGTTGTGACCTGCGGTAGTGCCGCCAAGTGGTCTAATTCCCACTGCTCGGAAAACCGCCACCCGTTCGGCCCAATGGCCCATCCGCATCGTGGGAAATTCACCCTGCCGTGGCATGTCCCATTCTTTGATCACGAGATTGACACTCCGGCGGGTTCACACGAGTATTTCGCCCATGCAATCCACAGTCGCCTTGGTGTGGCGCCGGCACGTTGACTTGCGGCAGCAAGCAAGCGCGCTGTGTATGGATTCCTGACCTATTCCGGGTTTGTCGCGGCGTAGGCGGATTCGCGTATCCGAAAGGGATGCGCCCGGTCCCGCGCGCTGACGTTTCCGCTGTGCCGCAACGGTTCCCTGCGCGAACCTGCGGTTGATTGCTTTCCCCTTCGATCCGCGCGGTGAAGCCTGCGCGAAATAGGGGAGAGGTGTGCCGATTGTCTGGCGCTTCGGTAGCGAAAACAGGGAGAAAGAATGCTATCCAACTCGCCCAAGTGGCGAAAAGTGGTGATAGGCGCCTTGGCGGCGGCACTCGCCGCGGGCACGGTGACCTATACCGGCTTCTCGACGAGTGCCTACGCCGACGTCCAGGTCGTCAAGGACGCGAAGAAGGCGGCCGACGGCAAGGAGTACTGGGTCCAGAACCATCTGGTGTCCAAGGACGTCGCGGCGTCCCGGAGCGCGGACGGCAAGCGCAAGAAGTGGCTGCTGGTCTGGGCCGGTGACGAGAACATCGCCGACACCCTGGTCAAGGACATCAAGAACCTGCCGGGCTCGCTCGGCGGCGGATTGAACAAGATCAAGAACGCGTTGCCCGGTCCGGACTTCCTCGCCGTGATCGACGCGACGCAGGGTTCGCCGACCTACGGCAAGGTCGTCAACACCGCGACCGTCGGCCCGCTCGTCGAGAACGAGCCGCACCACATGCAGTACGTGTGGCACAAGGGCGACACGATCTACGCCGGCGCGCTGTTCGCCGCCGCGACGTACGCCTTCGACGTCTCCGCGTTGCCGCAGCTGAAGCTCAAGGGCGTCAGCCTCCCGACCCAGACCCTCGGCGGTTCCGTGCCGGACGCGTACTGGGTGCTCAAGGACGGCACCGCCTACGGGACGTACATGGGTGGCCCGGTCGTGCCCGGCCCGCACACCTACGCCAACGGTTCCACCGTGGTGGGCAACGGTTTCGCCGGCAGCCCCGGTGAGGTCGTCCGCTTCGACCAGAACGCGCAGGTGCTTTCCGAATCACCGGCGGCCACACCGCAGGGCGACAACAAGAAGCTGTGCGACAACCTCCCGCAGCTGGACAAGCCCACCTGCGCCAACCCGCACGGCATCCAAGCGCGCGAGGACCTCAACACCCTGGTCACCAGTGACTACGCCGAGCCGCGCAACATCATCCTCGACCCGGTGAAGCAGCCGTCGCCGTATCTGCGGCGGCCGACCGTCCGCACCTGGGACATCTCCGACCGCAACAAGCCGAAGCTCAAGGCGGTCTCGTACCTGCCGGACGGCCCGAGGGCCGATCCCGCGGACCCGCTGCACGCGGAGAGCCGCGCGGTCATGGAGACCACGGTGACCAACCTGCCGGGGCACAAGGGCGCGTTCGCCCAGACCATGCAGGGCGGCGCGGTATTCTACACGCCGGACATCACCGCCAAGGAGCCGCACTGGATCCAGGTGTTCGACGACGGCGCGGCGAACAAGGCGATCCACCCGAACAACGACTCCAACGGTGGCGGGTCGAACGGCGGCTGGATCCAGACCAGCCCCGACGACAAGTACCTCTACCGCGCGATCACCGGCCGCTCCAAGGGTGCGCTCGGCCCGGACGACCCCGGCACCACCGGTGGCGTGTACGTCCTCGACATCCAGAAGCTGGTCGCCGCCGGCGACAAGGTCGAGAACATCAAGGGCCGCATCGACACGAAGGAGAAGTCCCAGCAGGGCGGTGGCGGCGACCTGCCGACCGTCGTCGGCGCGGCGCCGATCAACCCGGGAACCTCCGGCGGCGGCCCGCACTGGGGCGCGTACGACAACTTCGTGCTCGGCGACGACGGGTTCTACCACGAAACCGACAAGCCGCAGCACCTCGCGGTGTCGAACTACTTCGTCGCACGGTCCGGTTTGGACGGTGACCACAAGGTCAACCTGCTGAACCTCGGCGAGGACGGGAAGGTCGCGGTCGACCAGAACTTCCGGGACGAGTTCACCGGACAGGTCGGGATCAACTTCAACCGGAAGACCTGGCCGCACGGGTCCTTCGGCAACGCCAAGCCGCACTCCGAACTGTTCGTCGTGGCGGACGCGGATCTCAAGTAACCCTGTTCGGCGCGGAAGGTCGTGGGTGGCGGGCACACTCCGCCACCCACGGCTCCGCCGATCTGCTCGGAGAAGGTCCCATGGATCACCACGTCATACCGGCGAGCTCGGGTTCGGCCGGCGCCGACGTCGCCCTCGTCCTGCTCCGGCTCGGACTGCTGCTGGCGACCGCTTTCCTCGCGGGCACAGGGATTCTGCGCCCGTTGGTGGATGAACTGTCCAACCGTCTTCGTCTCACCATCGCCGCCCTCGGCGGGGTTTCCGCCGTGCTCGCCGCGGTTTCCGCCTTCGCGACCGACGTCAACGTCATCGCGCTGATCGTGCATCTCGTGCTGGCACTGGCGATTCCCGTCCTGATCCGCTGGCCGTCGGCGGGCCGCTGGGCCTCGCTCGCGCTCGCCGCGTTGGTGGTGCTCGAAACCTCGCTCGGGCGGACAGGCGTCGAATTCGCCATCGACACCGTTTACGTCGCGGCCGCGGCCTTGTGGTTCGGTGTCACCGTCCTTTCCGTCTGGGTGCCTGCCGAGCGGTGGCGCCAGACGAACTTCCGGCTCGGTCCGCTTTCCCTGACACTGGGCGGACTTCTCGTCGTCGCGGGCGCTGTCCAGCTGTTCTCCTCCGGTCTGGGTTTCGACCGCCGGATCTACGGCACGCTCTTCGGTCTGACGTTGCTGCTGATCGCGTTGCTGCCGATCGTCGCGACCGTCGTCGCCGGTTTCTTCTTCGCGGACAAGGAATCCACGCGCGCTTACCGGTTCGGCGCGGCCGCCGTGGCCGTGGGTTTCGTCGCCTGGAGCGCACTCGCGGCCATTCCCGAGCCGCCGAAGCTTCCGACGCCCGGTGTCGCGCTGCTCGCCGACGCCGCCCTCGGCGAGCAGCGGTTCCCCGTGCTGGTGAGCCCGCAGCGGCCCGGCAAGAACCTCGTCCATTTTCCCGCGAGCGCGGGCGAAGACCTGTCCGCCGGAATCGAAGGCGGCCTGATCGGCAAGGCCATCGTGCGCCCCGGCGCCGAGGGCACTTGGGCCGAGGTCGACCTGCCGAAAGGTCGCAGCGATCTGATCATCAGCCGAGGCCAGGAGAAGACGACGGTCGAGGTCGACGCGGGGGAGGAGCCGGGCCTCGCCATCGAAGACGCGGACGCGCCCGAATGTGCTTCAGCCGCACTGGGTGGCTTGATCGCCGACCGCCGCGAAGTCCTCACGTCCTGCCCCGCGGACGCGCTTTCGAGTGAGGACAGTGGTTCTCTCGTCAAACTCGTCGAATTCCTCGCCGGGCGAAAGCCTTCCGCGCTCACCCTCGTCGAGGACGCCTCGCCGCGCAGTGTGGCCGCCGCGAAGCTGGTCCGCGAGACCGCCGCGAAGTCCGGGCTGCCGGTGCAGGCCGAGGCAGGGCCGAACACCGCACTGCTCGTCGTGTCCGGCTGGGCGGGCGGCTACACGGCGATGACCCGCGCGGCCGAGTCCCAGCGGCTCAAGCCGACCCACCAATACGGCCTGTACTTGGCGCCGTGGCTGCTGAACGGGCCGATCGTCAACTCCGTCGCGAGCTCTTCGGTGCCGCTGAGGTTCGACCCGCGTGAGCAGGTCGCCGTCAGTTTCGCCGTCGCCGCGGGCAACGCCTTCGGTGGCGAAAGCCCCACGCTCGGCGGGTTCCGGAACTGGCTGGGCGATCAGTGGCGGTCGATCAACGGCGACGTCCAGATCTTCGCGGCCGCGCAGGTCAACGCCATGCCGATGTACCCGGGCGAACCGCACGCCGTCGGGATGATCGCCGACCGGAACTACGCAGGGCAATGGATCCCCGACGGAACGATCGTGCCGATCAGTTCGGTACTGCGGTGATTTCACCAAAAGAATGGGAGAAGAAATGAAACGAATCGCGGCCCGTGTGCTGCTGCCGCTCGCCGTCGCGGGCGCGCTGTCCGGACTCGCCGGTGGCGTCGCCTCTGCCGACCCGCTGCCGGGTCTGCCCACCGGTGGCGGCGACCCCGCGGTCTGGCTGATCCCCGGTCTGGACCTCGGCGGACTGCTCGGACCGGCCGTCCCCGTGCCCACCGACGTCCTCGCCCCGATCTACGGGATCATCACGCCCATTTCGTAAAACCGTTACCAGCAAAGGAGAATCTCATGAAGAAGACCTTCGTCCGCGCGGTCACCGGCGCCGCGCTCGCCGGCCTCGTCGTGCTCGGCTCGGCCGCCCCGGCGCTCGCCGCGCAGGACGCGCCGAACGACGTCGTGGTCGTCGACGAACCGGACACGAGCGACCTCAACAACATCTGGACGTTCGCGCCGCTCGGCGTCCCGGTGCTGGGGCTCATCCAGTCGCTCAACGGTGTCCCCGGCCGGCTGCTGCCGTCCTGACTTCCGTGGCGGCGCGGCTCACGGGCCGCGCCGCCGCCTTCGGTGAGGAGGACCGATGGCCGACAGACAGCTGATCGGGCGCATCGCCATCGCGGGGATCGTGGTGGCCGCGCTCGCGACCTGTGTGGTGCTGCTCAACGGCGGTGAGGAACCGCGGGCCGAGACCGTGGCCGTGGTCGGCGAACCGACCGAGGCCGCGCCGTCACGCGGACCGGACCGCACGATCACGCGGACGCTCAGCCAGGCGCAACCGCAGCCGGTGTCGAACGACTGGCGGATCACGTACGAGCTTGCCGGGGCGGGGACCGCGACCGTGGTCTACGACTCGAACGGACTGGGGCTCGTGCACCAGGAGTTGCAGGTGACGCTGCCGTGGCGCAAGGAGCTCACGTGGAAGAACACCGGCACCCCGCCGACCGTCCAGCTGATGGGGCAGGGCGAGGGCGCCGTCGAATGCCGGGTGGCCGTGGGCGGCGCCGTGGTCACCTCGGAGAAGTCCGCCCCCGGCGAGGTGGCGACCTGCGCCGGCCGCCTTGCCCCCTCCTGACCTGCGTTTAGCGGGCAAAACGCGATCCGGTGGCGCGGGAAAACCGGTGGCCAAGGTCGGCAGAATGTAGTCATGACCTGGAGCTTCGAAGTCACCCCCGTCGATCACCCGGACGCCGCCCAGCTGCTGCGCGAGTACCTGGACGAAATCGCGTCCCGCTTCTATGAGCGCCAGGTCACCGAAGAGGAGCTCGACGACTTGCTCCTGGAGCACCACAGCCGTGATCTGGTCCCGCCGACCGGCACCTTCCTCCTCGCCCGGCGCGACGGCGTGCTCGCCGGGTGCGCCGGGCTGCGGATCGCCTCGCCCGGCATCGTCGAGCTCACCCGCGTCTTCCTGCGGAAGTCCGAACGCGGCAACGGCGGTGCCGCGCTGCTCGTGGCCGCCGCCGAAGACGCCGCCCGCGGTCTCGGCGCCTCGTTGATCCGTCTCGACACCCGTCGCGACCTGGTCGAGGCGAGGGCCCTGTACGCGCGCCTCGGCTACGACGAGGTCGAGCCCTTCAACAACGAACCCTTCGCCCACCACTTCTTCGCGAAGTCCCTGGAAGTCCCGGATCGCGTTTAGCCCGCGAAACGCGATCCGGGCGGCGCGGGCGGC
>Ga0307518_10000454_pt1 | contig 31305 bp, 40 predicted proteins | sample 25_EM_MG_FD_203889 | JGI IMG/M metagenome (GOLD analysis project Ga0307518, IMG submission 203889) | Populus trichocarpa ectomycorrhiza microbial communities from riparian zone in the Pacific Northwest, United States - 25_EM | ecosystem: Host-associated > Plants > Roots > Unclassified | place... | reverse complement strand
TCACACAATCCACTACCAAGCGACGCACAAGTCACTTAGCAGGCCCTATGAACGGATAGAGCATTCAAAAAGAGGGTGGTGAACTCGAACGTGCGGTATCATGAATGGAGAGGGAGCCTTTGCAACAGACATCGTCAATGCATTTTTTGAGCTCCCTTGTCCCCCCAAACAATCATTCACTTAACTGAAACCAATGCCCCTTTCCAGTCCGCGGACTCGGGAGTCTGCATGGTGCAACAGATGCGGAAAAAAACTTGACTGTCAAGAAGTCGCACAGATCTGAAACGCGCGTGGTACGGTCGGGAACAAGGTAAAACCGAAGGAAAATTTACCCTTCGCCTCTCCTGGACAGACTAATGATAGTTCTCGGATAAGAACTTGTGATTAACTCGAACTGAGTCAGTGAGCCCCACCTAGCACATGGTGCCTCTACTCGTCAGCGTTGATACGTGCTTCAGTAGTATCGAAGCCAGCATGTACAAGTGGCAGGTACTACTGCCCCTTAGATCAGACGTACTTGCCAAGTTGGGATGTGGCCCGTGCGAGTAACCGGCCCTAAAGTGCAGAGATTTCATATAACCTCAAGCTTTGCTCTCTTTTTTCTTTGGGAAACCCCTTCGGTGGCGGCGTGATGGTGAGCTGCATTTGATGACCTCGTACATTAATTATCCCTAAAGCTTACCTTTCAAGTCGGCCGTTGTTGTGCTTCATCGCGTGGTGGACGCGGTTAGTATTTATATGTCTTGAGTTCGGTATGAATTGCTAACGCCTCTTCTTCTACAGCTGCGCTGTGTTGTGTGTACCTTTGACCTGGCGATTGAGATCGAACGTTGACCTTAGCCGTTCCTAGGCGTTTGTTGGTATCGTAGGCGTTGACCTCGGTGACCATTTTGGTAAGCATCCTCTGATTCATCTTTGTGGTCATCGTTCAACTCGTACCAGGTACTCGGATGGCGTTGTGTGAATCCTAGACTCTGGTTTCGCAGTACCGGGTGTTGTATTAGCGAAGAGCATGGATCACCACGTGTCGCGAGTCGTTTTGATTACCCCCTCGAGTTTGATGGAGTCTCAGTCTGCAATGGCGAGTACCCTTGGACATGAGGTACTTCTTTGTCTCTTAGTCTAGCATTCTACCTGCTTACCTTGCATTTTCTCAGCAGGCGTCATCGGGTGGTATGTCGAGGTGGTTCGGATACCGTGCATCTTTGGATGCTAAAGTTCTGATCGGTTCACCAAATGCTTCATGCTTTGGGTGGCCAACCAGCCCAATTGGGTTCGGATTGAGTATGTATTTACCTTACCATGGTATGACACTCGCTAATATGCTTTTAGGGTTTTCCTCTGCTAGCAAGACTTCAGACTTGAGACACATAGCTGACAAGGCCCTCGTAAGAGCGTGTCGAGCCGGAGGTGCACCCTATGTCCACTTTGTGCCTGCTCAAGCTCTAAGTGCTTGTATTTTTGGGGGTTGTTCCCCGGGTCTTTGGGAGTATTTCCCTGTCTTATGGGGTGTATTCCCCGTCTTTGGGGTGTTTTCCCCGTTTCTCTCAAATCAATTACCCCAGGCCATTCAAGTCTTGGAGGACAACTGTCTTCTGAGCCTACATGTCTTTGTCAAGTAGTAGTGACGTGTAGCAATATATTTGTGTTCCTTTTTAACCGGCTTTCTTCCTGAGCTATGCACTACATCCAGCCCTCACCGCGCCTTACTGAGGAAATCCTCCACTCCTGTGGTTGAATGACATTGTACATAATGCTGGGCGTTTTAATCATTGCAGTCCATGTGACCCTGCGAGTGACCAGCCCTAAGGTGACCTTGCCTATATAAGCTCACTGTTACACGCCACTTACCCTTGGGGAACCCCTTCAGTAGGCTGACGGCGGTGCGCGTCAACTGTGCTGACCTCCGATTCATCTTGTTCTAATTCTTGTCTTCAGAGCCGACTGATGCTGAAGATTGATACATGCCTGCTGAAACATGTATGTACCTGCAACCTGATTCTAAACATCGAGCATTGTCCTTAGATCTTTTTCCAGGCGGCATGTTTGGACACTGGTGTTGTTGGTGGTGCCGGCGCCAACGCCCAGCAACAGTTGGTCTAACTTGGCTTGCCTGTGGCGACCGCTCATGTATTCGCAGAATCGGATCCAAATACGTGGGACCTGGCTTCCGTACCGCCATCGTTGCCATTGGTGGTGCCTAGGCTGAGTTTCTCGTGTCTGGAAGGGAAAATACGAAACATACTTGAACAAACTTGAAACACAGACCGATGCAAATGACCTTGACAGTGGCAACCAGTCGGGTGATTTGTATCATAATACATCATAACCAACTACGAACGCGAACCGAGTTTTAAAAAGGATGGCCAAAACAGCTTTGTCTGGTATTGGAGCCAGTATGTATTTTTACTTATGTGTGGGCCCTCGCTCATCTCTCCCTAGTACCTTTTGCACTAGCAACTGAAGCAACCGAAAACATCGCAGAACTTACAAATAGCCGAGCCCTGTGCTCAATCTTGAATCACATTTAGGGTGCCCCCCTTCTTCCTTTCAAATCAATTAACCCAGGCCACTCAAGTCTCGGAGAATGTGCAGTCCTCTGAGCCTACATGTCCTTTGTCAAGTAGTGATGTGTAGCAATATACATTTGTGTTCTCAATTCTCGTGCGACTAAGACCCGACGAAGCCTATATCGAACATGGATCCCTGTCGCTGATGGTATTTCATTCATAGATCGAGACCATCCGTGCCTTTCCCCGTCTCTGACTGCCATCTATGGAGGTCGTGTGCGAAGTTGTTGACAGCTTGCGCTGATAGCATGAGCGGCCCTACATAGCACTGCCCAGTGCAGTTAGCATTACATGATCCCATCGGCCGGAGCTCGAGGAATTCTGACCATGTGACTGCGGGTGACCAGCCCTAAGGTACTGGCTTATCTATAAAACCCTATCATTTGCACAGTACTTTCCCTTGGGGCACCCCTTCGGTGGGCTGACGGTGGGCTTCGTCTGTACTGACCTTCGATTCATTGGTTCTAACTATCGTCTTCACAGCCGACCGTTGTTGAAATTTAGCATAATCACGCTCCCGCGACGGTGAGCACCCCGTAGTTGTCGAGCTCAATCGTGTACAGTTTGCTAACGCCCTGCGTATAGTGATCGATACTTTGATAACTCATGCTCGCTAACAGGTATGTGCCTGCAACCCGATCCTAAACATTGGCCACTGACCTAATACGTGTCCCTAGGCGGCGATTACAATTTGTGTTTAGCTATGGTATGGACGGCAACGCCCAGCACCAATGGCTGTCAGTTTCTTTTATTGATTTGGCTTGGTGTCGCGCGCTCATTGTGCACTCGCAGGAGAAATTTATGTTTAGCTGACCTAGCTTCTGTGCCGCCATTGTTGCCATTGGCATTGCGTAGTCTGGGTCTGAAGCAAGCTTTTCCCCTTCGGGGTCTTCGATGCGTTTAGCCTTGGCAGTGGCAACCAGTTCAGGCGATCCGTATCATACCTCAAGAGGGGACCAGCACATCAATGATTATAAGCAGGAAACTGTATTTGAATGTTAGTTGATCTGGTTCTTGTCTTCCAGCAAGACCAGAGTTGATTTGGGTTCCCCCATTTTTGGCAAATTAATTACCCCAGGCCATTGAAGTGTCAATGCTTTTGCATACATATCTGTTGTCAAGTAGTGATGTGTAGCAATATGCATTGATGATGTCGATTCTTGCGACTAAGTACAAAGTGCGTGATAAGTACACTAAAGAACAGCCATTATTACGCTGTAGCGGTTGCGATGTGGGCGAGGTCACAGAGTAGTAGGCAATACAGGTCTGCACGCGAGAAGGTAGTGAAACCAAAACTAAGCCTTCTCGTCGTGGTGGGTTAGTGACAGGACATAAAAGGAACTCAAGACCCACCAAGTAATTGTATGACTTTCGATCTTCGCAACGGTCCAGATACTCCCGCTGATCGAAACCGTAAGTATAGGTTGCTGGATACACATTGGTAGATGTTACCACTTACATCTATTAAATGCTCGATGCGCTTCTTGATACTTTGTGGATTGGGTTGAAATCGGGTGGCAAGCTGTCTTGTCACCTCATTGATCAGATCGATATGGGTCATATGCTTGCGATCTTTCATTACGCGAACAATGCATGCCTGCGTACGGGATCAATGTCTGGTCATAACTGAAGCAGTCAGTGTGACGAACCTCCATCTGGTATTGTCGCTCTTCATCAATGCGTTCTTTTGTTTCCTTCCGCTCTTCCGTCGTCTCAACTTTGGCAGATACAGTGCTAATCTTGATCTTCAGTGTAGGACACGTAAAGTCATGGTTGAATGAAAACGAATCCGACGGCTCGATTTCGCGACCAGGAGGATGTTTCTTCAGGATCTTGTATTTGGCGCAAGCTAATGACTGTAGATGCCGCTTGAGTTCCACACCTGGCATCGAGGTTGCCGACTGCAAGTCCTATGGAAGAATGGATAGGTTGAACGGGTCGTCGACTCGTCGTATTTTCGCCTTACCTCGTATGTCAAGAATTCATTTTCGCCGAGGTTCTCAAAGAGCAGAAGTATTACTAGTGCGAAGGTTGATACGTTCAAGTCATGTTTCCTAGCCTTAAATTGGACACGGACATCGACGTTTCCAAGCGATGGCTGCCACGTTAACCGTCGACCAGAATGACGAGATAGATAGAACTGTTCGAAAGACCTGCAGGATTTCAAGAGGATTTCGGGAAGTATGCACGTTGCAGGGGAATGTGACATCGGCCAGAACGTCGAGGTCATCACGGTGACGGATATTTCAACTTCCGGTGCCTAGCCAAGCATAAGGAACGTTTGCAAAGGTGAGGCCAAACGTACCGTGGTATTTTGCATATGCCTTCGGTATGCCTGCATAGTGTCTGATGATACCTTCATGTCCTGGAACATGCCTTCCAACTTTTGCGTGAATTGGTATCCACACTCGACCTTGAGTTTGGCCAGCATGCCTCGTTCTGCATCATCAGATACGGATCTTCCAAGAAGAAGGCGTTTCGCCAAGTGGTTCTTGTAATACCGCTCGAAGGCGTCCTTCTCAGTGAGGTACCGGAAGACGGTGATCGTCTTCTCCAATATGATGTCGACCTCCATTTCCGATTTCTGTCGAGGTACCATGAATACTGGAACACATTGACGCAAAGCTTTCTCAGACGCACCCCCTTGAGACCCTTCTTCAAGTTTTCGTCGATGAACAACGAAATGAACTCTGGTGCCTTTTCATTCAAATTGATGAAATCTTCGAAAGCCTGACATTTGACATGAGTCTCGGAGAAACGAGAAGATGCCATTCATTACCTCATTTGTAGAAGTTTCAATGTCCCTATTACTATCGAAGGCTTCCTTCCACCCCTTGTCAAACTTGTCCTTGAGATTCAGTACATCTTGTACCCATTTCAGTGCGGACGTTAGGTTTTGAGACGGGATTCCACCCGCGCGGGCCTTGGCTTTTCCTTTTGCTGTTTTCGCCTCCGTCTTATCTGCCTCAATCTCAACATCATCCCCGCCTTCGGCGCACATGGACGCCTGATTGACTTCTTTCCCCCTGCGTATAATAGAATATTTGAGGCCACGCCGGAGGGAAGGAAGCCCGCTCGGGACCATGCTGAATAACCGATATAGACGACTTAGATCCTCGATTTTGTCCAAGTCGATCATGGGATCCAAACCAGAATTGGGCATATCAATGATAGTGGATAAATTCTGGGCTAGAAGATGCTCTTCCAATATCTTCCGCACAGGCGGTCCGGTCTGGGAATGAAGGTAGTGGTATGTGCGCGATTTCTCCGACTCAAACCGGGCTTCGACCTACAGGTGTAATTTTCAGCGAACGCAGAATACGGGGGAAGAATGTGATGCCTACTCTTCGTAGGAATTCGGAGGCATCGCACGAAGCACGAAGCCGCTCTGCTTCTGCAATATAGAACGTTTCGCTAGCCCGAAGAACCTCCGGTTCCACGTCTCGCTTGTACACGGTCTCCCCATCCTGGCTAACACTGAGCTGGAGGAGCACGTCCACGCATTCCTTAACCGCAGACCGACTAATCACATAACCGTCCCGCTCGATCTGAACCAAACTGAGGATGGCAGCGACGACATGGTCCCGTATTGGTGGGCGAATGATGTGCTTCAAAAATAGATCCAGACCTGCATCCCATATCTCAGGTACCTCGTGCGACTTGGTGTACACGCGGTCCTCGGAAGTGGATGAGCACGACGAACAGAAGACATCAAGCGAATCCGTTACCATATACTTGAGGAGATCCCGCAATTTAGACATGTTCCCTGTGTGGTCATCCCATACGCGCCTAAGTGCCCGCAGCAGGAGCTCGTTCTCCTGTCCTTGCTGCACCGGATCGTTGCTGGACCCTTTCGGAAAGGCAGATATGATGTCTTCCTCAGCCAGCCTTTCCACGTTCTCGGCCACAAGTTGGCAAACGCCCTTGTACAGCATCGGCCCGTTCTTGTACATCACCATGTTGTAGGCATAGCGGTAGTTTTCTTCAAAGGAAAGCGAGGACGCATTGTGTTTATGTATCTCGCGAATGTTGTTGGATAATCGATTCCATGTATCTTCTGGTGAGAATTCTTCGTGCTGCAGCAGTTTAGTGTGATGGTATTACAGATCATTGAGCACGTGCATCACCTTGCGCGCTGGTTTCTGAGCGGCGGTACACGCGATGGACCACGGTCAGGAAGGGCATACCCAGGAGACTGAGCCACGCACGATCTTAGGCTTCGTTACCCTACGGGCTGAAGTGCCATTAGAATGTAAACCAAAGCGCAGCATCTAGATTACCCACTGGTTGCCATATTGTTTTACCGTTTCAAATGGGTCTGCTGGCTCATTGGTCGAGCGCGGTGTTTGCGCTCCATTGCCGTTGTTAGGATCAAAAGCCTTTGACAAACAAACCGCTGAACACACTTTGGATTAGGAAATACTTAGGAGCGTATAAGTATGTCGTGGACAAGGACACCTATGCTACGGGACTTGAGATCTAGACGATCTCACAAACTCAGTAAAGTATTTTCTAAATCCCTTGTTGTCTAAGTCCCTCAACTTCATGGTAAACTCCATTGCCGTATCTGCAGGCCAGTTTTGCGATGGAAGAAAGACAGAGACAAAGAACTCGTGTGCCTCTGTTTTTCTGGTCTTATACACGATCTGAAGGAAGTTGGCGATCTCCAGTAGCACCTTGAGGTTACGATGCTTCAGTAGGATAGCGTGCGACGGTAACAAGTCCAGCTTACCATCAACGTCTGGCCATCTTTGGGGTTAAACTGTGGCAAGGACGGAACCGAGAAAGCGGTGGGAAGTAATCGCTCGTATACGAAACGCTCGAACCCCGGTAAGTGATGCGATGCACTACCATTAAGAGTTGGCGATTCTGGACTGCACCAAACTTGCACCGCCCGCCCAAAGAACGTAAACACGGCCTTTTGGCTGTATGGATCCGATGTGTCTTGGGCTATTTGACACATGTTCTCGAGAAGCGGTTCGAGTGCGTTTTTATTACCTGTAGCCGAGAAAACTGAGATGCGCTGTCGACCATGGGGGTTCTGAAATTAACTCACGTTCGGAAATGAAGACACCCTGCAGTCCTGAAGATATCATACCCGTGAGAAGCCCAAGATAAGAACGTTTCGTTTCAACATGAGTCACCCCATCGTCTGTCCCTGTGACAGGCTGAGACAACAGGCTTGAGATATGGGCATTGAGCGGCCCGAGTAGTTCGTCCACGACATCAAACATATCCTTCTGCATAATAAACCAGTCAATAACTAGTCAAATTGACCCCAGATCGTACGCACATCGAGCTTGTGGATGAGGAGGCCAATGAAGTTCATGAAATCAACCAGTTCGGACGGTTCAAAGTGTGCCAAAAGGTTAGCCATCAGTGGGGGAATGAGGTCCGTGACATTAGAGCCCGTAGTTGCTATGATGCGTGCAAAGGCATGTCTTGCCTTGATTGTCGTCAGCACACATTTATCGATAACAATGCAACACTGCCACTTACCGCATCGCGGACGGCCTTGAAGGCTTTCATGGCTTCCAAAGCAACAAGGATCGCGCGAGACACCTGTCGAAACACTTCCAGAGGAGCGAACGAATATCCTTCTGGAACAGGGGAGGGGTAGTCGGGGAAGCCCTTGGCAATGTTACCCAGGGCCATTATGGCGTGATGAACATTCAAAATAGGTATCACGTCTTTATCACTTTTCACCAACGATAGATTGGTCGACAAGACGTCCATTAGCGGCGTAACGATCGACAAAAGAACACTGGCTTGTTGTTCCGGATTTTTGGACAGTAAAGAAACCAGACTGCCAACTGTCTCGAAGATGTACAGCTGTGAGTCGAACAAACCCGGATTCTTGATCGCCTCCGCGAGCAAGTCATCCTCGGGACTTTCTAGTTTTGGTAGATCCACTTGAATGATGAGAAGATCTCGGATACCCTCTAGTAGACTGAAGGCTAGTTCGGACGAGATGTCATTTTTGCCTTCCCTGATGAATCGGTGGAAAAGGTAATACGTTCGTCGCCGAACAGACTGGTCAGAGCTGTGAAGTCCCCTAAGAAGAAACCTTAGATAACAATCATCCGTCCCAAGCTTCTCGATAACTTACCGCCCATCCACCATAGCCTCGAGGGTTGGCATGATGCAATCTTTACGTATCTTGAAAAAGTCACCATATCGGGCAACAGTCTCGAAGAACTGCATGACGACCGCACGGTGAGGATACGCCGAGATACCAGACTGTATGAGCGCCAAAAGAATTTCTCCATGTGGGGTAAGAGGATACTCCGAATATTCAACCTCCCTTCTTTTGTCCTTTGGAACTGCAGGCGCCAAGCAAAACGCTGCACGACCTTTGCCTCCGCCTGGTAATAATTCTAGTCAGTTTCACGCCTCGGGATCGACCTGAGCGACATACTTTTGCTCACTTCCCCAAATATGTAGATGAGGAAAACCGCAAGTTCAGCATCATGCCACTCGACACTGAGGCCATTGCGATATCTGGAGAGCGTATCAAGGACCAATGTTCGGACTGCTTGGGTGACAAGATCTGGTTCGATGGTCAAAATGGAATCCATAAACGACCGGAGATCCTAGCAAGACTATGAGCTGATATTCTGGTAGTGTCGAAAAGGTATTACCTTGCGGAGAAGTTCAAATGCAGTGATATCATCTTCATCCATATCATTGGTGTCTTCGTCCTTGTCCCACCGCATCTTTTGCAAAATAACGTCAAGCAAAGAAGTGAGGAATGATCGTGTTGATTCGTCTAATGGAACTGGCGCCACTTTTTTGCTCCTTTTATACTGTGATGCAGTCAATACGAGATTCGAACAGCACAGACATGTGTGACGTACATTCATAAGAACAGTTTGAAGTAGAGGGAATATAGTGGAGCAAGTGTCGTCGTATTCATCAGCCATGAATCGTAGCATGACAGACAAGATCTGGTTCAAATGCTGGTTTGCTTCGGCGGCGACCTCAGGCTTGGGGCAGTCCTAACCAACAGTCGCATGAGTGTGATGCATGCATGAAGTGCCGAGGGAGGAACGCACTTCGATTAGTTTTGATATCTCCAGACCCAGTGCGTTCAAAAGTTTTCCGAGAGCCTCTCTATACGACTCCTCCCCCTCGTCCTCGTCGGGGCCTCTCTCGATCTGTTGTGCGCGTGTTTTGGCTTCAAGTGCACGAATGACTTCAGCCAAAGAAAGAACTTTGATCAATTTCAATTTGTCTTCAGGCTCCTTCAGACCCTTCGAAACAATGCGTAGCAGTGCTGCTGATGTTGCAAGTCTAATAGCAAGCGACGGATCTGCGAGCAAGGAGAAGAGTAGTGGTATGGTAGTTGGAGTTACCGTCAAATTAATATCGATCCATCCTGTTCCCCGGGGTCGCACGTAAATTGCACACTCTCAGACAATTAAAGTACTTACCAACATATGAAGCAAAAGTCCTGACTCCCCAGTCTACGATCTCCACATCCTCATCCAATGATGTCGACTCTGTACCAGATTTCCTTGACATGGCCATTCTCTCGGCTGCGTCAGCAATAATAGTCAAAACTGCCTCGTTGAGCATAGCAGCATCCCGTTCCCGCACAGCGTCCCTTACGCGGCCATCTCTTGCATGACGGGTTTGACTGAATGTCCGAGCAGACTTGAGTGTCTGATCAGCAACCTCGCCCGATATTTCGGTGATGAGATGAAATAGAAGAAGGGAGATATGGCGGTTGAGTGTTAATTGCTGCGAGGTTCCGTTCCGGATGAGCTGGAAGAGGTCAGCGAAGAATGTTGGCCACTGTTCGACATATGTGCAGAGGAAGAACAGCGTGAGGGTGTGAGAGAACTTGTTGCGAAGGACTGGTCATGTGTATGTAATTAGACATGCGAAGCAGTCGTGTGTCACGTACATTTTGCATCGGATTCAGCTGAACCATAAATGTACTCTGATTGGATGTAAGACAAAATGGATTCTTGCAGGGAGCGGACAGTTTCATCGTCTAATGGTTCGAACCTATATTGTGCAAATAAGTATCACGATACACTTTTGATGCATAGTAGAGAGGCATGATGCGAAGAAAATGCAGTTCAGAAGCAAGCCCCAGTGGGCATTGGAGAGGTATGTAGGAGCTCACCGGTTATCAAAGAAATCGTCTAGCATGCGCAGAGCGTTAAAGCGTGCTTGTGGAGGATATTTCCGGGTGTGCCCGCTCGGATCTGTGTCCACGAATACTTTGAGAGCAAGTCGCCATGACTCATGTGCGTTCTGCTGGACATGGGCCAAATAATCCAACGCTTGCTGATGGAGAGCAACCTGCGATGGATCGCATGCTATGAGGATGGCCCGTACGAATCTGTCGATTTCTTGCTCCATCGAAGCTGTTCTCGTGGATGGACACCAGTGGAAGGCGAGCCCAATGGCGTGGTCGGGTTGTATGTGGCTGCACGACAGATGGCCACTGATCCTGTTGTATCCCTGCTGAGATCAGAAGTGAGAAAGCGTTGTTGGTTCCGATCGACAATATTTTGCTATTGCGTGTGCTAGTGAACGGACTCAGGGCCTGGTCTTCTGAATCTCTCACTGCTCACGTGCAAAACTAGACAGGGGCTTTTGGCTAAATCACTACGATGCTGTAGACAACTCGAAAGTCGCAAGTGTTCAAGTCAATTGTGCCATCGGACCACACTGGGAACAACAGTCACGATGACTAGACCAGGGCGTTAGTACTACGTGGCAACCTGCTATGAGCTGCTGCGGGCGTGCGTGTACAACACGACGTCACTACGTGTCTTGGGAGTGCGTGCTATCGCACTTGGAGGGCCTCCACTGAACCGACCAGGCCACTAGACTGAGTCCACAACATCCCTAGGCCGCCTTGCAGACCAGACACGTTTTTGTGTTAGTCTTTTTATGTACGCCAGTGGTAGTCGAAGCCCGTGAGAAAATGCCATGCTGGGTGGATACAAAAGCCCTGCACCCCTTTCAACTCTACACCCACCATGAATCCTTTGCAGCATTCAGTAGGACCTCAATCCATGCTGGAACCCACCGAACGTCCAGCATCTTCTGAACCAGAGAGTCTCTCTGACTCGGATTGGCTCGACATCTCTAGTACAGACAGAGAGTCTGATAACGATTCCATCTTCTCGTCCAGCAGGGGCACTGATCATGAACGTCCGTCGAGGTCAAGGCAATCCTCCGTGAGCTACGATAGCTCCCGAGACGGCGATGTCGATGTATGGGAAGGGATGATCGATGATAGCGCCGATGAGGAATCTCCCGAGCAGTTACAGATGTCCTCTCCTGTTCATCCCGCTCACCATGTGGACAGCCACCCCGCCGTCCAAACCCATGACGAGACTTCACCTGAAGAGTTGCGTGTAAAGGACGGTCTCGACCAGAGCATGGTCAGCACCCTAAGCTCGTCACGATCTAGCTCCCTCCATGCATCCACCATCCACAACTCACTGCGTGACCTCCGTCTGTCCTTCCCAGATCCAATCACAAGTTCCCGGGAGGACCTTTCTACATCATCCTACGAAGATGTCAGGACAGTTGATGCCACCCACTCTACTTCAGACTCTTACGTTATCCCGACTCTCCAGCAAGACGGGAAGGAAGCAGCCGAGCAAACAATAACACCTTCCTCGGAACCCAAACTCGGTGGATCTGAATTTAATGTCTTCCTTTATGGTCTCTCCACTCCATTCAAGTGGTCTATTACCCTCGACTTGCTGGAGAAAGTCGCACAAGGTGCTGGTGTCACACTTACAACCCCATCCGAAGGTTCCGATGATGGCCTCGCCCGCCAATTTGCCGTGGGCACTCGTTCAGAGCACGGAGATGCCTTCCCTTCCACCATCACCATAACTGACAAGACTCGTCAACAGTACTCCCTGGAGGGTGTAGGTTGTTTCTGTCTTTCTCTTTCGGAATTAATTGCAACCTTTCACAGCCATCCTTGATATATGCTAATTCGTTCCCCTCCCTCGCCATCGTTTTTATGCCCTGTTGCCACCGTCCACATTTTCCCGAATCCTTGTTTTATCTCCCCGTCGTGGCTCCTTCTGAATTAGAGGCGTTTGGCAGTGATGCCCCTTGTAGTCTCATGCATGTGGCTCAGGGGACATGGGATATGTTCCACATTCCTGGGCGTCAAGTCCTTCGCCTGACAGAGAATGGGACCCGAACTGTTGTCGATAAACGTACAATCGACAACTTAGATCCGTCATTTGCTTATCGTGCATTTAATGGTATGTGGTCCGCCAAAAGAAAGGCTGCGATTAGGACATCCATAAGTGGTATTCATACCTTGACAATGTATGTTTGGCATTTTGTTTCTTCTGCCGTTTTGCTTACCGTCCTTTTTGGCCCAGCCTCGCTGTCCTGTCCTTGCTCCTTGGCGTTGTTATCCGTTCCACATTCTCGGCGGCGGGTCGTGTGGTTACCGTCACCCCCCCAGTCGTCGCTGTTCCTGATAATTGCAGCTCGACCTCTTTATGGCAGCTTCTCCGGCCCGGTATAAGTCGTCAAAGGGAAATCCCGCCTCCCCCCACTGTACAGTCCTCTTCGGTCGCCATGCCAGCGTCACTCAAAGAATTCGCACTCTCCATCTTCAGTGCTGAGTCGACGTCTATCTCCGTCCCTCGTGCGCATTCACCTAACGTGCGTCGGGTGCCACCTCAGACGCTACACGAGCGCCTGCTGTCCTCCAGGGACCTTGTTTTGCGACCTACTTTTTCTCTCGCCACAGAAAATCAGCCAAAGGCTGTTTCTGTGATATCGACCGTTACACAGGGTCAACACCCCAGCCCTGCCTCTACCCCGCCTTCGGCTGTGATCCGCTCTTCTGCTCCTGACGTCATAAAGGAGTACGCACCGATCATATATAGCGAAATCGCGAATGACATGCAAGCCATCCTTGATGCACTCGACGCATTGGTCCAAGCAATCTCCAAACAGGTCCGCACCGTCGTGGCTGAAACGGCCCTTTTAGTGCAGCGGTCCAAGTCTCATCTGGAAATGGGCGCGGAGAAGCTGGAGGGTCTCAAGGATGCGCTGTACACGCGCAACGCCCGTGCGAAGAAGCGAGCAAAGCAGCTCAAGGAGCGCGGTACACAGTGGCTGTTCGACGCCAGCGAGGTTGTCACGAGTCGTGCCAAGCTGGCGAAAGGGAAACAACACAAGGTCGTCGAAGAAACGAGGGGGTTCGTGGAGGGGATGGCTAGCCGTGTTCGGCGGGCGAGGCGCAATGCGAAGCGAAGTGCTAAGCGAGCGGCGGAGGAGATCCAAGGGCTTCTACAAGAACAGGAGAAGTTGGCGTTCCGAGCATGGGATATGGGTGAGCAGCAGTGGAAGCAGCAGTGGAAGCATTGGCGGAGACATCCCGGCAATGCGTGTAAGCCGAAGCGGTCTCTCACTGTGAAGAAGGGCAAACTCTGTGGATTGTAATGTCTTTCTAGAACGTTTATCGGTCGGTTGTTGTGTGTACTCCTAGGTGTATGTAACATCATGTAAGTACCAATTTCCTTTGTAACCTGTTACCTTAAGTTGTATGCCCTTTGAATGTATCTACGGTCAAGGAATCGGATGCACGAAACACGTGACTGCGATAGCTATGACGGAAAACAAACTAAGCGAATGCCGCTGTTGTACTTTGACTGAGGTTATTTCCCGCACCGGACTATTCCTGTGTATTTCCAGTCGCAGCCTTGTACATTCTGTAACAAAACCACCTACTGATGCAGAACCATCGTGCACAACCTCATATCGCGATTCCGAAGCGGACACGGTCGCCCGCATATGTGCCCTCTTCGACCGCGGAAGTCTCCTCTCCGTATCCCTTCGAACTTGGTTCGCAGCAATCACAAAGTCTGCTGAGCGCCAGCTGGGAACCAACTCACACTACCAGACACCCTCCCACCAGCTTTGACGTCCCAGGCAGACCGCGCAATCGCACACGCAGCACTTTTGGCTCTGCTTCATCGCCCATCGCCTTCCCTGAGCCGGAAATATATAGATCCGCATCACAGCGATCGACCCTCCGCCCAAAGCATCATCGATTAAGCAAGTCAGAGGCAGGTTCATCTGGGAGGACGCCTGAGGACAATTTCTTGTCTCGCTCATACACACCTGCGACACCTGCCTCTGCTTCATCGATCGAGCTCTCCGCTCGTACGACCGACGGCGTATGTACTATCTTATCTCCGTACCTGTACTGGCTCGCTTACGATGCTGCTTTTACTAGCTCGGCATCAACGTCAATAAGCTCACAAGCGAATTATCAAGCATGATGTATGTAAATGGACTCTGGCACATTGGGCCGGCTTTTGACTGCGTTTTTGGTTCTTGACAGGCTTGAATCGGATGAAGGGCTAATGCGTTTCCAAAATGGCCAGTTGCAAGAAAAAGACGAGGAATGGCACTTGCTCGTCCCGCCAGAGGCGCGCGAAGCCCTTGGTAAACGTGAAGTCGAACGGCAATCTGTTCTATTCGAGGTCTTCAAGTCTGAGCGAGACTACGTGTACGACCTGAGACTTATTCGAGAGGTGAGACTAGCATCGTGGTGGAATGGCTATGATAACTCTACTGTTAGGTTTTCATTGAACCGCTGAGATCGGCTTCTCCGCCTGTTATCTCTCCGGGAGAGCGTCGTCAGAAATTTCTCTCAGAGGTGTTCTGGAATCTGAATGAGATCATCGCCCACCACGATCGATTAGTGGCAGCGTTATTCGACCGACAGCGAGAGCAGCATCCGCTCGTGCAAAGCGTATCCGATATCATCCTTGATGGTAAGTTAGCAACCGCTTCACATCCAGTCGTATTCTCAAGTTCTCTCAGCCGTTTTACTCTTCAAGGTGGAGTATGAATCGTATATCGAACACTACCCTCTAGCAGAGGAGCGCCATCGCACAGAGCTCAATTGTAACAAAGATTATCAAGACTTTTTACAACGCTGTTCACGTGATCCTCGTACGAAGAAACGCGATCTGATTACTTTTTTGTCGAGACCAGTAACGCGTCTGCCTCGCCTAAATCTGATGCTCGAGCATATACATAAACTAACTGAATCAGACCACCCAGACGCCAATGAACTACCGCTTGTCTTGTCTGTTTTGAATGCTTTCCTGAAGAGCACCCAGCCCGGGATTGCCGCAGCAGAGAGCAAGGTCAAGTTCTGGAACTTATGCGACAGCCTCATTTTTAACAATGCAGAGATTATTGTAAGGCCGCCATGTTCGGAGTTGCGCGCAGGTTCTTGTTTACCGTTCCAGGAACTGGACCGATATACCGATTCACGTTACCTCATTCATGCGGGGACCCTGGCCAGACGCTCAAAGTCTGAGATGGATTGGAATCCATGGTATGATCTTTATGTTGCGCTGCTAGACAATTACTGTAGGACCATCGGTTACTTCATCGATCGATACTGATCTTCAGACAGTGTTGATAACCAAAGAGGAAAAGCGACCCAGCGGTATCATCAAACGTCTAGTCGTTTCAAGAGTGAGTAATCCCAGTGACTTACTTATAACGTTGTAGTCACCGAACTCTTGCCAGCCTATACCTTTGGCATATCTCAGACTTGGCAGCTTTGATGGCCCTCCCGAGAACAGAAGAGAGAGACCTGAGGAAGGAAGTTTCCTTCGATCCTCATATAGATCGGTGTATCCCTTCGCGGTGTATCACGCTTCCGAGAAATCTGCCCGACATTATGTACTATATGCGCCATCTGAGGCAGCAAGAGCAAAGTGGCGAGACGCCCTGATCGATGCAAAAGGTGTAGATGATGCCAGACGAGAAGGGAATCGAGTAAATGGCACAAAACTGTCCACATACTGTTGGCTGATAACGTTCCAGTGGTTTGTCCCGCATAATTTCGAAAACAGCACGTTCCGTGTGCCTGGTCCTCGAAGTGGCCGATCGAGGAAAACTCCTTCGGGAAAAGTGCTTCAAGCCATTCCGTTTAGTAGGTGTCACCGCCATTCATGAGACACGTTTCGGGATTTGAGCCAACCTGCAGCTGCCAGTGGAGGCAAGAAATTCGTGGCAATAAGTTGTGCGTCTGGCATATTTATTGGTCGTCGCGGCGAAAGTGCGCATTTCTACACCTGTGATTGTGCCTCCACAGGTCTCACTATCCATTCTAGCGTTCCGCCAAATCCTTGCTTTCGAAAATGCGAAGAACATCATCGTATTGCAGGATTTTAACAAAATTCTCATCCACCATGATGGTTACTTGCTTTCCTATTCTCTCGAAGTGCTTGCCAGAGTAGCCCAATATCAGTCACCTGCAAGTGCCTTGGATGCATCCCTCGAAACCATTGCGGGTCAGGATGGCAACGTCATTGTTTGTGAGGCTGGTGTCATAAAGGGGCGAACTGTAGGTAAGTGCCCGACTACTGGCTGTCGCACTGATCATGATAATGCAGTACAACAGTAATGTATGCTGTCAAATCTCTATTCTCACAAACTACTGTCCACACCCTCGAGGCTTGTCGGCCTGAGATGCGTATAACATCCCCGCGCGCTTTGCAGCATCCCACAATGTCCTTCCGTCTTTATGGAGAGGTAATAGCATGCTTTTGAGCTTTGCACATTGCATTTACTTTTCATTCACGATTGCAGCCCATCTACGTTCCAAGAGAACTCTACTCGCTGATGCCATTGACGAAGTCGATTGCCATGTGTACTGATCGTGGCACTGTAATCGCTGATCCCCAAAAGTGAAGACGATCACTTTAAATTATTCACTTTATTGTTAACCAGTTCTATGCAGCACAACGAAGCCTATCATTTCGATCGTTCCAGACTTCACTGGTGCCTCCTCAAATCCAAATATGACAGACCTGAAGGCCCACTGCGAGAACGCCCGCCCACTTGGGCTTATTCGATACGATGCATCCGAGCTGATGGCCATATATGACAGTAAGCCATTCCTAAAGTCAATACATGCGTGTTAGAGATCTTTGTCTAGCCATGGGTTGTTACATCACGAAGCACGGTAAACCTTCCCGTGACTCCAACTTCATCCGCTGGGAGATCAAGGCAAATTCCTTCTTATATCGCACCCCACATGTTCTTCTGTTCTCCTCCGAGTTCATCGAAGTAAGGGATACGCGGACCGGGAGACTTGATCAAGTCATCGAGGGCATGGACATTCGACTACTGTACACTCCGAGCTCGCGTGCTGTTCCTCCTCTTGTTGCATGGCGTGGTGAGAAGAACGACGAGGACGGTTTGAGCGAGCAGATCTTGGAACTTATTGATACGACAGAACTCACGCCTGCGACACCAGCTTCGGGGAGCTTTGCGCCTCCCGATATCTGGGATGAGTGGGATATGTGAGTCGAGCAGAACAAATGGTATTACAAGTGATACATCTTCGGTGCAACCTGGATAGTACAGACTACTAAAACATTGAATTAATTGCCATCGCAGTGCTGTAGCCAAAGCACACGACAACTTGTTGTAGACTTGTTCATTACATCGCATATTGTAATTGCACCCTGGTAACAAAGTGTTGACTCTTGAGCGAGACAAGTCAGAAAAACCAATCACAATCTACTACTAAACATCATCATCCCTGCCTGTTTCGCTTGTTCGAGACGGCTGACAACAGGTTTCCCTCTTCGCTTTCAGGTTTCTTCCGTTTGCGGTGTTCAGAAGGAATATAAAGTTTGGTATCCCCAGCGAAATCTACAGCTAGTTCTAGCGCCTCGAGAAAAGAATGTGTGAGATCGGGAAGAAAATGTGTGTAATTGGGTGGGAGTGACGTTTCCATGCCGAAGTATGATTGTACCAACCATCCACGAATTATTTCAGTGCAGCCGAGTACATCTCGAAAAGCTGTCGGAACGTCCGCTTTCAGCGAGGTTACAAGGTACCGCAGCCGCTTCGCGGGCATGTAATCAGGGAACAGCGATCGAAAGGCTTGAGCTTGTTCGCCTGGAAGCATTGTTCCACCCTCATCGACGTAGAAGTACATGACCCACACCCAGATCCACCACAATGATTCGAGGTCATGGACAGGGTTAAATGTGAACGGAGGTCTCGGAGGTCCATCCCACATTTTTTGCACAATAAGTTTTTGAATGGGACGATCCACATGCTTCAAATGAAAGTGGTAGTCGTGCCATTCTACTTCGCAGGCCATGAAGGGGTGAGTACCCTATAAAATTGTTACCACCAGCACTACCATCAAGCAAGTAGTAAAACTCACCGTACGAAAGTCATGGGTCTTGTCGGAACCCAGTCGTTTCGCATATTCCAGGTCAGCAAGCTTCACCGATCCCCCTATTCGCATGAGATTGCCGGGACTAATGTCCCGGTGAACCCAACCGCTTTTGTGCAATAACTGAAGTACTATAAACCGGTTAGATGGATAAAGCGTCGTGACGACCTCGCATTCACACCTTTGAGCACATCCAGTAACATTTGCATGACACCACGGAGATCGCGAACCGAATATAGTGTTTCGCAGACTTCTTTGAACACGATGCGTGTATGGATCTTATGGGAGACTTTGAAGTCAGCAACTGTGTGAGTCAGCGTAGTCTCTCTTGGAAGCTCGTCTGCGTCCCAAGGTTCTTCGAAAGGTATCTCATATATTTTGCATTCGGATGGAGGGTCGTTTCCACGCAAAAGACAGAGGGTATCGTCCAGGTTTCCCTTGATCGCTACGTCGTCAGCATCAAGAACAGTGAGAAAATGCTTCTTAGCATCTTTCGCCTCGGCCTTACCCATCACCTTGGTCATGTCGACGAAGATTTCTTTGAGAATGACATCTTCCCTCTTGCGATCGAAGGCTCTCCACGTGTCTTTGATGACTACTGGTGTCTTGTCGGGATCTCCTTTGCGATATCCTTCGAAAACTCGAGTGCCTCTGCCCTCCATGGGTTCTGCTCCGAAGTCCGCAATGATGTTGGTGGTTACATATGTAGTAGACAGGCCATCAGGAGAGTTCAGAGTGATCTCATACTGCACACGGTCGTTAACAAGTATCCGCCCGATGGACGGATCCCAACCGAGTTGATGATCGTCGGCAAATGCCACCGAACAAAAAAAGTGAATGAGCTGAGAGGTAGCCTGCTCATGCATGCTCAGTATGTCTGTGATCGATAACAGCGGCGGTAAACTGACCTTTATAAAGTCGAAGGGCTCGGACACCATTGTCACTGATCGACAAGTGAACCACAATCTCATGTTGGCACCCCCAATCGTTACGCCAAGCGTAGAACGTCTGCAAGGGTCACTGCGCATAATGTGATGAAGGCTCCAGATCAATTTCCGTTCATTCTTCCTACATATCAGTCACATTGTGCGCCTCGAAGTGACGTCCAACTTACATCCCTGTTATTATCATACTTGTTGAATTCAAACGAAACCGCGACATCGTCCCAAGAATCTCGAGATTCAGTTCCAGGAAGTCGGACACTCTTTTTCTCTTTCAATCGCAAGTAACCATCTGGGTTGGAGGTGTGCCTCTGCGCAGAAGTTGAAACGGGGGTAGGATTAGGCTTCTGGATGAAATCGACAGTTGGGCTTGTCCTGGTGCCCTTCTTGGCCTGCGTCATAACTGCTTTAAAGGTACTGCAAAAATACTTGTAGTAGTCTTGCTCATTCGTGGTGCCATTGTTGGGGTTCGACTGATAAAGTTCACGCCACTGCCCCGATGTTATCCGGCCAGATGCTTGCAGCGCACGCTCGATGTTCTGGACGTCAATGCCGCTGCGCAGCGGAGGCAGGGCAGCCAAGTTGAAGTATTCGAGTGGCACAACAGGGATTGGGCCGAGGTCTTGGAGTACCGCTACTCTTCTGCGGAGCAGGGCCTCTGTACGGGCGCTTACTGTGTCATGCGAACAACTTGGGATGGTGTGCAGTGCGATGGGAGTAGGCGTAGCTGGAGGTTTAGTAGTATTAGTCCGCTCGTCAGCCATAGGATTTGGGTTGGAGAGAATCTAGAAAGAGATAAAATAACAATTTTATTAGAGCGCAAGATGGGGGGGAGGGGGGTAGATAAAAGTTCAAATCACCTTGTTTATAAGGGCACTACGACCCTAAGAACTGGGACATTTTTGAACTGCCGCGATTGTCTTCTTTTTATTTTCCGGTTGTATTTAGAGCTCCGTCCTTCTGCTTATCAAAGACTCCTTCGGCCATGTCTGGAGAAGGATTTACAATAGAATATACATAGGTGGTCGACGTTTCGGACTATTTTGTCAGTAATTGAACAATATGAGGATGACCGCATGTGTATTCACAATGTGGGCTTGGCCCATCTTTGCTTGCCATATTTCTTCTGCCTCCGCATCTAGTGCCGCCAGTCGTTGGTCTTCCTGTCGAAGAAATTAGCTTGGATGTTGTGTAAATAGCCTGTCCTCAAAGTCACGTAGCAGAGTCATGTGAGTGATCACGTTGATCAGCCCAGACGCACGTGACTGGGAGTCATCATAACCCAAATGGGGAAACATCAACATGCCCAGACTACCCCCCTTCGTAGGGGGTATTGTACAGTCTGTGTGCGAAGAGAGGTATCCCGGGCGATCAAATCTGTTTGTCGTGTCCGTCGGACGCCCCTCTCCTAAGATCGGGGCCGCGTACAGTACACACAGGGACAGGTAAAAGGGCGGGTTTGGGCGTGCGGTTTCGAGCCTGCGAAAGCTCTCGTCAGGGGTCTTAAACCGCTACCCCGACCGCCGCCCTTCCGGGGCTGTTTAGGTGAACTACCATCTACCACATACGAGGGGAGTAGGCCGAAGCGTGTGAGCTGGCAGCGACCCGACGCAAGGATGGTCTGAAAAACTGGGTGAAGGCGGGTGGGGACAAGGAGGCTTCTTTGTCAGCGAAGCCAACAGCGCTCGAGGCTGTTCCCACAGGCCAGCCGGGCGAGAATGTCCCTTTCGGGAGCACGCCAGCACTTTTCTCGTCCCCGTGCAGCACCACACTGGTACTAGCCAGTGTGGATCCTCTCTTGCCATACCGCTGAGGGTATCCGACGAGTGGCACAGACTCTGCAATATCGAGTTTGAGTCAGACCCTCTAATGGACAGTCTTGTCACTTCTTGCTTGTTTCACTACAGAACCTAAACTCTACCAAACAGGGAGACTTGATCAAGTCATCGAAGGCATGGTCATTTGATTACATACTGTACAGCTCGCGTGCCGTTCCTCTTGTTGCGTGGCGTGATGAGAAGAACGACGAGGGCGGTTTACATAAGCAAGCAGATCTTGGAAATTATCGATACAACAAAACTCACGCTTGCAACACCAGCTGCAGGGAGTTTTGCGCCTCCCAATATCTGGGATGAGTGGGATATGTGAGTCGAGTAGAATGAATGGTATTACAAAGTGATACATCTTCGATGCAACCTGGATAGTGCAGACTCAAGACTACTAAAACATTGAATTAATTGCAATCGCAGTGCTGTAGCCAAAGCACACGACAGCTTGTTATAGCCTGTTCGTTACATCGCATATTGTAATTGCGCGTTAGTAACAAAGTGTTGACTCTGGAGCGAGACAGGTCAGGAAAATCAATCGCAACCTACTTCTAAACATCATCCCTGCTTGTTTCGCTTATTTGAGGTGGATGACAATAGGTTTCCCTCCTCGCGTTCAGGCTCCTTGCGTTTGCGGTGTTCAACAGGAATATAAAGTTTGATATCCCCAGCGCGATCCACAGCGAGTTGTAGTGATCCGAGAAAATAATCCATGAGTTCCGGAAGGAACGGTGCGAAATCGAGAGGTAGTGATATTTCCATGTCGAAATATGTATCTACCAACCGCTGACGCACTAATTCAGCACTGCGGATTACGTCCCGGAAAGCCGGGGGAACGTCCGCTCGAAGGGAGGCTATAAAATGCCGCACCCGCTCCGCGGGTATGTAATCGGGGAACAGCAATCGAAAGGCTTTCGCTTGTTCGGGGGAATGCGTCATTCCATCCTTATCGACATAGAAGTACATGACCCAGACCCAGATCCACCACAATGATTCGAGGTCGTGGATAGGGTTAAATGTGAATAGAGGTGTCGGAGGTCCACTTGAAAAATTTTGCAGATCAACTTCTGGATCGTAAAGTTTCCTTTTCTTCAAGCGTAAGACGTAGTCATGCGCTTCCACTTCGCAGGCCATGAAGTGGTGAGTACCCTATACAATTGTTACTACCAGCACTACCATCAAGCAAGTAGTAAAACTCACCGTACGAAAGTCATGGGTCTTATCGGAATCCAGTCGTTTCGCGTACTCTAGGTCAGCAAGCTTCACCGATCCCCCTATTCGCATGAGATTGCCGGGACTAATGTCCCGGTGAACCCAACCGCTTTTGTGCAATAACTGAAGTACTATAAACCGGTTAGATGGATAAAGCGTCGTGACGACCTCGCATTCACACCTTTGAGCACATCCAGTAACATTTGCATGACACCACGGAGATCGCGAACCGAATATAATGTCTCGCAGATTTCTTTGAACACGATGCGTATATGGACCCTATGGGAGACTTTGAAGTCGGCAACTGGGGGCACCGTCGTGTGAGTCGTCGTAGTCTCTTTTGAAAGCTTGTCTGTGCTTGGAGGTTCTTCGGGAGGTATCTCATACATTTTGCAGTCGGACGGGGGATTTTCGCCACGCAAGAGACAGAGGGTATCGTCCACCTTCCCCTTGATCACTACGTCGCCGGCATCACGAACAGTGAGAAAATGCTTCTGAACATCTTCCACCTCGGCCTTATCCATCACCTTTGCCATGTCGGCAAAGATTTCATTAAGAATGACATCTTCCCTTTCGCGGTCGCTGGCTCTCCACGTGTCCTTGATGGCTACCGGCGTCTTGTCGGGATCTCCTTTGCAATATCCTTTGAAGACTCGAGTGCCCCTACCCCTCATAGCTTCCGCTCCGAAATCCGCAAGGGTGTCAGTAGTTACATATACAGACGATCCATTCGCAGAATTCAGAGTGATCTCGTACTGCGCATGGCCATCAACAAGAATCCGCCGGATAGATGGATCCCAACCGAGTTCGTGATCGTCGGCAAATGCCACCGAGCAAAAAAAGTGAATGAGCTGAGAGGTATCCTGCTCATGCACGCTGAGTATGTCTGTGATCGATAACAACGGCGGTAAACCGACCTTTATAAAGTCGAAGGGCTCGGACACCATTGTCACCGACCGACAAGTGAACCACAACCTCATGTTTGCGCCCTCGATCGTTACGCCAAGCGTAGAACGTCTGCAAGGGTCACTACGCATAATATGATGAAGGCTCCAGATTAATTTGCGCTCATTCTTTCCCCATATCAGTCACATTGTGCGCCTAGAAGTGGCGTCAAACTTACATCCTGTTTGTCCTTGTCTTTACCATACTTCTTGAATTCGAACGAAACTGCGACATCGTCCCAAAAATCTCGAGAGTCGGTTTCGGATTTGACACTCTTTTTATTTTTCAATAGCATGTAACCATCTGGTCTGGAGCTGTTCGCCCGCTCAGACATGGGTGCTGAATTAGGCTTCTGGATGAAATCGACCGTTGGGCCTGTCCCAGTGCCCTTCTTGGCCTGCTTCGTAACTGCTGTAAAGATACTGCAAAGGTACTTGTAGTAGTCTTCCTCGTTCGCGGAGCCATTGCTGGGGTTCGACTGATATTCACGCCACTGCCCCGATGTTATTTGCCCGGATGCTTGCAGCGCACGCTCGATCTTCTGGACGTTGATGTCGTTGCGCAGCGGAGGCAGGGCAGCCGAGTTGAAGTACTTGAGTGGTACAACAGGGATTTGGCCGAGGTCTTTGAGTACTGCTACTCTGCCGCGGAGCAGATCCCCTGTACGATAAGAGGGCGTGCTTGTGTGGCGCGAACGAGGGATGGTGTCCGGTGCGATGGACGAGGGAGTAGTTCGAGGTGGCGTGGTATTAGTCTGCTTGTCGGTCATAGGAATTGGATCGAAGAATCTAGAAAGACGTTCGGAGGTAAAGTTAGAGTGCAGGCTGCAAAGATGATGAAAGACACAAGCTCAAACGATCGCATTCAAGCAACTTTGAACTGAGTGGTCGCGTCACGGATCAGCGAGCATTCCACGACACGCACGTGACTCTCACCCAATCAAGTTTCTCTTTTCTATTAGCTTTCATAGTACCGTGATTGGACGTGTCGACCACAAGGTCTCATAATTCCCGTAAGAGTGTCACCAGGTGAACTTTTCCTTCTCCCTGCGATCACCGATATTGGTTCGTCAGTTTTCTTGCTGCTGATGCGAGGTTTCAAGTGGAAGGGGAACATCGACGCCGCCTGTCCGAGACCTGAAATCGGATGTCAAACGGGAAACGTCTTCGTGATAAGTTCAATGGACATGCTGCAGACATCCAGCAGGCCAAATTACCGGCGCATCGCATGAATAGGAGAACACATCCAGGGAACCCGTACGGCCTGTAGCTTGCTGATTCGAGACGAATTGTAACCCCAACCCACAGGTCTCTGACATCTGCAGGTCTGAGCTGATCTTTTCATATCCTTTCTGCAAGTGTACTGTACCTCGGCATCTTCCAACGCAGGAGAACTTCCCGCAGCAGGCAAATATCAGTGAGTTTGGTTCCAAAATATTACGCGGCCCCGTCCAAGCAGCTCAATTGCAGGTGTCAGCACTGGCTAATACAGTACGACAAAGCGTCCATAGATGAAGCCACGACTTGCCCTACCCGCAACTGGAATTTCAGGCAACAGAGCGTAAGGTAGATAGGTTGTAGCAGAGGTCCATGTTCATGTTCAAAGGTCAAGCGACCAACAACAGCCAACTTCAACCGCTTCAGCCAGGTCCGCGGATGACGGACACTTGCTCTGACCGAATGGGCGATATCGATGTTACCTTACCCTGGTTGGTGCGAGCGCCGCTTTTCAGCCAACCAGATCTTGCGAAGTAGACCCAAACTCCTCAGCTTCACCCCAAAACCTTCTGGGCCATAGTGTTCTGAATCTTTCTTGGACTTACATAAATCGCGCAGGAGAGAATTCTAAATCACACACAATGAGCAAAAATATACCTTATCTCATGATTCTTTGCATCTATTCAGGAACCAGTCTTGACATTGTTCCCTTCTATCGCCAACATAATGAAGTCAACGTCTGTGACATTACCTCGCACTCCTTCCATCCTATCCCCCGCTCCAAAATGACTACAGAAACTAAAGAGATAGAGAAATCCTCCTCCGACGCATGCCATGAGAAGTTCCCCGTCAATGATAACCTACAGCGTGATCCTGAGCAGCACTTTGATGTGGCCTCCATCGATCTTGTCCAGCGGCGATTGAAGCAACGTCATATCCAAATGTAATATTCTTTCGTTGTTTTCCCCGTCCTACTTATCTCCCGTCTTCGTCTCAGGATTGCGGTACGCATCATTATTCACCACTTTCAGTTCTTATCATCTCTTAGATCGCCGGTACTCTTGGAACTGGGTTGTTCCTTGGGTCTGGAAGAGCTCTCAGTGGTGCCGGGCCTGTTGGTGCCCTCCTTGCCTATGCTTTCATGGGCTCTGTGGCTTACTCGTGAGCAGACATCTATCAATGCTCGCCCTCCCTAACTTCTCAAACTTTCAAGAACCTTATGCTCTCTTGGTGAAATGACCTGTTATGCCCCCATTTCAGGGTCTTTTCCCCACTTCGGTATATCGTATTCCTACATCCCGTCTTGCATTTATCTCATTTCATTCTCGTTTTCTAGCGGCAAGATGGGTTGATCCCGCACTTGGTTTTGCAGTGCGTTCTTTCCATACCGTTTTCTTTACAATTATTTGACCGCTTCCACTGTAGGTTGGTTGGGTACGTCACCCCGAGATTCTGCCGCAGACGCAATATATTAAATATGCTCACTGCACAGAATTATTACTACGTCAGTGGCATCCTTCTGCAGTTGAAATGCCCGCTAAATTGTACCTCATAGGCTGGCATGTAAGCAAAGTTAGTACGGTTGGTTTGCAGTTCTTCAGCTGTACGCAGAACGGGTGTACCTGTGGAAATCACTGGCGCCCAACTACTTATCACGTACTGGGACAACAATGTGAATGACATTCTGTGTTTTCCACATGGATAATTAATCATTCTTTCAGACCAATCATGCAGCAATCTACACTGTTGTCATCTCTTGTTTGGTCATTCTTACCAATATCTTTGGTGTCAGGTACACTCATAATACTTGATGTACGTTGGAATTCTAAAGTTTCGCCTCGATGTCAGATGGTTTGGAGAAAGTAAGAGCCGTCATGCCTAGCATTCGTTGGGAGGAATTCACTTCAGGCCATTTGCAGCTGAATTCATTTTCGCGTTGATTAAATGTGTGTCATCCCATCTCCTTCGGTCATTCAACTGTTGTAATGGTTTCAAGTATCATTGATCACCGGCCTTATCCTTGCGGGTCTCGTGATTGATTTGGGCGGTGTGCCCAATCAAGAACGCCTTGGTTTCCAAGTTCGCTCAAGTTGTCGTTTTTTTAAATAGTACTTACTGTGATTTAGTACTGGAAGAACCCTGGGGTCCTCAACGGTGCGGGCCTGGAGCCCAAGCACATCGGCGTTGATCGCTTCCTCGGAATCCTCTCTGTACTCGTGCAAGCTGGATTTTCTTTCGGGGGCTTGGAATTTGTTGCTGTGTAGGTGTTGTGTTTACACTAGCCCCGGTTATTTCCTCACGCATGGAACTTCCAGCTCTGCTTCAGAAACAGAGAATCCTCGCCGTAACATCCCCAAAGCTATCCGTCGTGTCTTCTATCGTATTTGTATTTTCTATGTACGTTAAGTCATTGTCTGCGTTCCTCCACCTGGTGCTCATTGGGCTAGATTCTTGGTATTTTTGTAATAGGTCTTGTTGTACCATTCAACGACCCGGACTTGCTGCAGTGTGAGTCAGTCCGAGTACCGTATATGTACAGTTGAATATAATGATCATTTATTTAGCTACGGGTACCGCCGCTCAATCTCCCTACGTCATCGCGATGACCCGTGCGAGTATCAAAGGTACCCCCTCCGATTCTGAACACTCGTAAGAGTGCTGTAGTTTGTTTCCACAGTACTTCCAAGCATTATTAACGCTGGTGTCCTGACTAGCGCTTTTTCCTCGTCCAACTCGATCTTGTTCTGCACATCTCGCATCCTTTACGGTCTTGCTCTTCGCGGCCAGGCTCCGCGCTTCTTTGCTCGCTGCACGTCGAGTGGCCTTCCCATAACTGCAATTGCCTTCACTAGTGCATTTGCATTCCTGTCGCTCATGAATCTATCGGCGGGAACAGCGACCGTGTTCAAGTGAGTACCTTAGAAGAATTGAATCTGGCAGGCTGACGAGTCATTCGCATCATCCAGCTGGCTGGTAAACTTGACGACTCTCAGTGGCCTCCTCTCATGGGGTACTATCAACCTCACCTACCTCTTCTTCTGTACGTGGTGCTTCATTTACCATTGCAATTGCCTGCGCACAATACGATAGATCGTGGGTTTAGAGCTCAGGGAATTGTCCGCCAGGAACGCCTTCACTACCGAAACCCCCTCCAGGCAAGTATGTCTCTATGCTATGCTCTGGCATCAAGCATGAATTTGTAATTCCATCGCTGAATTGAATGCATCAGCCGGGCCTTGCCATATGGGGTTTAACATGGTGTACAGTCATCATCCTCATTAATGGCTTTGAGGTTTTCTGGAATTTCACCGCTAGTAGATTCTTGACCGGATGTGTGTACCAACCCCTTAATCATCATTTTCCACCTAACGTCATATATATCCCTACTCGGCTACGCAGACATCAACATTCCTATCTTTTTTGGTCTCTACGCCTTCTGGAAGGTTACGAAGAAAACCAAGGTCTGGCGGCCCGAGGAAATGGATTTCGTCACTGTGAGTTGCTCACCTTCAACTTGCTCGCGCCCATTGTTACGATATTGGATATTTCAACGTCCTCCCCATTATAACCATTTCTCTTATCCCGCCCTAGGGAATTCCTACCCTGGAGCAAACAGAAGGACCCGAAATCTTCCCAACCACTTTCTGGCAGAAGGTCACGGCCATCTTGTTCTGAATGTACTGCATGCGTTGGGTGACAACATCCCTTTACGAGAGCGCGTGTAGCGATCCTCCCTGAACTACTGGTTCGTTTTTTGCGTCGTGTTTGTAGTATGAAGCCACTGTTTAGTTCTTGACAAAATGTCCAGATATGAGAGCTTGAAGTGAGAATTCCATATTTATATACCGCAACAAAAATGTAAGCTCTTAAGACGCGGTTTCCCGAAGGCAGGTAGTGTCTATCGTAACGAGGTACTAAAGTAAAGGTGGAGTATTGAATAGTGTCCATGGTCGCTTAGTGGACCGTATACAGGAACGGGAGTAAGTTGAAGCGGTGTATGGTTTGCGGTTGGTTACGAAGTTCCTCCTTGAAGGTGTTGAAGCGCTCAGCGCTCAGGCTGCATTGTCTATGTAATATATGTTTTTCATTCCATTCAATTTCAGATTGGCGCCAATCTAGTCCCATTTCCCAATCTAGTCTCATTCTCATTCCTTCACGACCCACAGGTATACCTTGAGTACAACCATTTCACTTGGTCCACAGTGGGTGACAGCCCCCAATTTGTCGCGAAAGTCTTTGAAGCACACCTTCCGCTCATTTTAAATGTATTCCAGAACTCGGGGATCTTTCAACAATACATATGAGCAAAAGCGTGCTATAGTAGAAGTACATTTTTCATTCTACACCACAACATCCTGCGAAAGCAGGAGCAACGTATTTCCCTAACCTCGTCATGGTGTCTCATTGCGGTTCGTCTACTCACGGCTCATCTTAATCCACCAATAACCGCAAGTGTATTACTATAATTTCTGCATTGCCATATTTCCTTACTCTCATTCCAGTCACATCTCCAATGACATGTCTTTCCTATATTGGTGAATTAGCCCTGGAATGCGGGCATTATAAAACTAATCTTGTCTATGCTCAAAACCAGGTCTCCGCGGATACATTCGGCCTCTCCAAGATAGTAAGTATCCGACTATTACCGGGCCTTTGTTTCTGTATTGGACATCTTTTCCCTTCTACAGGGAGGAAATGCCTTTCGGATGCAGCTCTAGCCGCTCGGACTTTTGTTTTTAGGCCGCTCCCCCATTCACCCAGTACCTGCGATGACTCCAAGCACTGTCTATAGGTTTCTCCCTGTAACAGACATCGTGCATGAATGGGTGCATAACCTTCTCAAGTACAGCCGTTTACTTCACGGCCGTCATCCCGACAATAGAGAGATACTAGGGGAAGTTGGACAATATCTGAGCTTGGACAAATTTCCGGATATCGACTTCGATGCGTTCGAGTTGGATCATTATCTCAAGCTGGACAGCTCCAATGGAGTTTATATCATATCTTTTGCGCCTGTGGTGCAGGAACTCAAAGATTTCATCGATATGAACCCAACGGTTTTCTTATACTTCCATCAGATGTTGGACCAAGCTGTACGACCCAAGAATACAGAGCTCAGAAAGGTATCAACGTTGTGTTGTGTATGCAATCTTATTGCTGATCGTTGTCTAGATTGAGGATGTCCACGACTTACTTGCGGCAATCAACACCATCCTTCGTTCGCCGCCAATCTGGAAGGATGGCCTAGGCATCATGGTTGCGGGACTTCCTTTATACGCTGCTCTCACCAATTTTTGCGACACTCCAGCAGGATTCAATGTATTTGTACACCCTGGAGTCAACGCCAAATTCTACAACATCCTCCTCGAGTGGCAAGCATTGCTCGAGTCATCCGAGTCTATCACTGTGCTCTCCAGTGAGAAGGGTGGCTGGCTTAGTCCCGAAGCGCTCAAAGTAATCGTTGAGTACACTGGGGGGGATCCTGAGCACGACAAGTTTGAGGACTTCTATCCATGTGACACAAATGACCCGCACTACGGCTTCAGGTCTTATGACGACTTTTTCGCCAGGGATTTACTTCCTGGTAGACGTGCTGTTGAAGGCCCGGATGCTCCAGAGATCGTCAACGCGGCATGTACATCTATCATCCATTTGCTTTACCCCAAGCTCCGTGAGACAGATTCATTTTGGATGAAGGGGACCCCGTACTCTCTTAGGCACTTGCTTGGAAACCACTATCTCACAACATCCTTCATTGGCGGGACTCTCTTACAAGGAATGCTCACATCGCTCGATTTCCATCGTTGGTGCAGCCCTGTGAATGGAGTTGTCAAGGGTACCTTTCTTATTCCAGGCACCTACTTCGCTGTTCGCTTGGACGAAATAGAAGATTGTCCAATCCTCCCACAAGTCGCACAAAATGTCGAAATTATCTATGAAGACCCAATCGTTCGCTCTCAGGACTTCTCCACGGCTATCGCTGCTCGTGCTTTGATCTTTATCGAGGCAGAGGATCCCGTTGGATTAATTTGCTTCGTCGCTGTTGGTATGGCGGATGTGTCTACTTGTAGGTTAACTGTCAAAGAAGGCCAGAGCGTCAAGAAGGGCGATCCACTGGGCAGCTTCCACTATGGAGGCTCTACCCACTGTCTCATCCTTGGTCCTCACCTGAAGGTGGACCTATGTGTGGACACCAAGACCGGAGAGCCGTTGGAGCAAAGGACAAAGGACTCACCAGGGTCAAAGGTTCACGTCGGCCGACAGCTTCTTGTCGTTGAAAAGATCCAGTCGTATGATGGCATTATACATCTTTAGCATTTTACTGGACTCCCTGAGCCGGACTCTCTTCGTACAGCGAGA
>Ga0307518_10000453_pt1 | contig 31342 bp, 8 predicted proteins | sample 25_EM_MG_FD_203889 | JGI IMG/M metagenome (GOLD analysis project Ga0307518, IMG submission 203889) | Populus trichocarpa ectomycorrhiza microbial communities from riparian zone in the Pacific Northwest, United States - 25_EM | ecosystem: Host-associated > Plants > Roots > Unclassified | place... | reverse complement strand
TATACACAAACAAACCAAAACATTGGTTCCTGTTATGTACTCCTCCTGATTGTGTCATCTTGTTGAATCTTCTGGTGTTGTATAATACTAGCCATTTGACCTTCGATTCGTTGCGGGACATTTTCAAAGTGTTTTTTTATATTTCTAAAATATAAAAATAAGGTATATATGAATCATACTAACCTCTTAAATATTATCTAAAAATAATTTTTATCTTTATTTTTAAAAAAGTTAAATTAAATTTATATAAAATGCAAAAAAAAAGTATATATGAATCATACTAACCCCTTAAAAACTTAAATACACACTATATAATTAAAAAATAACTGCTACTTATAAAAGGCTAAATAAGCTAAAAAACTCATAGAGAGGGGTATTAATTAAAATATAAATTTAAAAATTATTTTAAAAAGGCATAAAAAATTATTAATTGAAAACAAAAAAAACGTTTTTTTTTTTAAAAACAGGCCAGGTGTTGTTGGGTTTGGTAAGTTGGGCTAGGCACCTGACCCATAAAGATAGAGCCTGTGTATTGGCTTGCAAGGGTAGCCCACGCGCCCTAGCCCTTAAATATTTTTTAAAAGCTGAAGTCATCTGCCCCGATTTTTCTTTAAAAAAAATAAAACAGACGACGCGTTGTTGGAATTACCCAAATTTCAATTATTATAGTGGCCAAAAAACTGGGGTTCTTGGTTTTTTTTCCATAGAAACCCAATTTTTAACCCATTTTAAACTTGAAACTCCTAGAAAAGACCTTAAACACCTTGATAAACCCACAAATATCCATAAATAAACCTAAAAACCCATAAAACAAACCTAAAACAAAAACACTTCTTGAGTTTAGATCTTTTTTTAGGCAATTATAAGGCTTAAAAACAACTAGGTTAAACCCCTCTTACTGAATGCAACCCGTTGGTATCAAGATAGATAATTTTGGTGGCTGGAATCATTGTAAACACCAATTTTCTTCTATAATGATAGAATCCAACAAGTCTCTCTCTCTCTCCTCTCTAACTAGAGATTAAAATATAAGAAAAATGAAGTTTTGGAGTGAAATTAAATCTTAGACGTTAAAAGAGACCTAAATTATATTATTTGTAAAGCTTAAGACCAAAGTGTATTTAAAAAAAAATATTGGCCACACCACCCATTTTGGCTGTATTTTTCATTTAGATCCTCATTCTTTCTATGTTGCCTTCGCCTAAAAAATCATAAGCAATTGACTTTCAATTTAGGGTCAAATCATCAAGAATAAAAGTTTGAGGACTAAAATGAAAAATGAAAATATACAGTAAGTGAATAATAATTTGTGAATGCGTGAACAATGCAACATAGTGTTTTGTCTATAGTAAAAACACCACATGCTTTAGCGTTAACGATAACTAAAAATAAAATTGAAAAAATAAAGAGTCATATATAGATCAAGATATTTAATCTTGTAAGATAAGATATTTATCAAGTTGTGTTTGCTACATTTATTTATTAACATGATTTTTTTTTAATCAATCGATAATAGAAATAGACACACATTTTTTATTTTCAAAAATAAAGTCCATCTATACAAAAGATTAAAAAAATTTATAAATGAATCAAAACAATCTTTTCAAAAATTAAACACACAACACCAAAAACAAATATCTATAAAAAAAGGTTAAATGAGCAAAAAGAAATCACAGAGGAGGGATATTAATTTAAAAATTATTTTAAAAAAATATTTATTAAAAAAATATTAGAAAAAAATAATAACTCGAGTGTTGTGGCTTAACTTGTCAAACTTGTGATCCGGGTCATGAACTCAACTAGGTTCAATATTTTTTTTTTATCTTAAATTTATATATTAAAAAAAAAACTATTTTAAAAACAAAACTGCACCGAATGATTAATAATTGGGTTCATAATTGTTTTCTTGATTTGCTTTTTATGAGGTTATCATGGTCAGGGTCGCGAGTTTTATGGGTTAGCCAAGTTGACTCGTATTTTTTTTTTGTCCTTTTTATTCATTGAATATATATTTTTTAAAATTTAATCTTTTAATATTAGGTTGATTGAGATTTGAACTTTATATTTTATTTTTTATTTTTTATGAAGTTATCTTGGTCTTCTAACTTGGATTTGACAAGTTAACTAGGTTGACTTGATTTTATTTTTATCTTTTATTTTATTTAACTTTTTTTTTCAATTTAATCCTTCAATATTGAGTTGATTTGGAATTGAGTTTTATATTATTTTTTTCATTTACTTTTTATAAGATTATCATAATCTCATGACCCGAGACCCGGTTAGGCTGATTGACTCATGTTTTCTTTTTTCCTTTTTTCTAGTTGAATTTCTTTCAATGTCATTCCACAATATCAGATTGATTGAGAATTAAATTTTATAATTTATTTTAGTTTGTGTTTTACGAAGTTATTTTGATCTCATGACCTTGGTCACAAGTTTGTCGGTTCACTTGAGTGGTTTTTTGTGTCATTTTTTAATTGATTTTTTTAATTCAATTCTTAAACATTATTTTGATTGAAAATTGAGTTTCATAATTTATTTCGATTTAATTTCTATAGAATTATTATTGTCTTATGACCTATGTTTGATAAGTTAACTTGAGTTAACTTGGTTTATTTTTTTAGTTGATTTTTATTTTCATTTCATTTTTTAACATTAAATTGATTGATAATTGAGTTTAATATTTTTTTTATTGGCTTTCTATAAGGTTATCAAGGTTTCAACGAATTTTGCAGGTTAACTTGAGTTGTTTCAATATTTTAAAAATGATGTTGTCTTTGAGTCGAACTATATTTTTATTGGGCATATAGTTTGTCTTTAAATTTATAAAATTGACCAGGTCACATCAAGTCAATTCTCATGTTGTTTAATTTTTTTTCTGCTAAAAAATACATTAACAACACTTAGATATTTTTTATATTAACCACGACATTGTGTGTGCAATAATTAGCTTTTCTTACTAAAATAAATATAAACTTAATATTAATCGCTTTAAGGGTGTTTATTTTTGTGGTGATATCGTGTTTTTAAAAAAATTAATTTTTTTATTTTAAATTAATTTTTTTAATTTTTTTAAATTATTTTAATATACTAATATTAAAAATAAATTTTTAAAATAAATAAATTATTATTTTAATACATCTCAAAATAAAAATACTTTAAAAAATATAACTAAATACATAATTCCGAACACAACCTAATTAACCGCAATAGTTTTTCTTTCCAAGCTCACGAGTGCAGGGAGCCAAACTACACAGCCGTACCACATAAGCAAAACCCTCTCTTCTCCCCTTCTAAACCCTCTCGATCATTTTTCCCTACCCTGAGACATCAGCTCCCTCGCTCCGCAAACCGCCGAGTCCACTCACTCAAAACTCGTAACTCACACTAACACTCACACTCACAGTCACCAGCTCATCTCGATTCCACAGAAACGATGCAAGTCCTATCAAACGCGCGTGGACTCACCAGGATTTTAAAGCCTCAAATTCTCCTCAACTCAGTACCCTCAGATCACAAATTAATCATCTATTCTCAATGTCAAAGCCTCCACTCTTACTCCTCGCGCTCCCTCCCCTCCTCAGGTACTCTTTAGTGATTTCGCATTTACTTATTTATTTATTTTCTTTTTTCTGGTATTTTTGCTTGTTATGAGAAGGATTTTTTCCTATTCCTTTTGGTTTCTGAGAAAATTTATAATAAAATTGGGGAATAAATGTTATTAAGGCATCGTATTTTTTTATTTTATTTTTTGCTCAATTTTGATTTTGATTTTATTTATTTATTTGTTTGTCATATGGTGTAAATAAAATTTTTACAGGAAATTATTGTTTCGCAACGGTGCGAGATCTAATGTACTCTAGGACATCAAAGGGTTCGTTTTGTACTGCGAGTGGTGGAGAGAGCACTGCAACAGGTTTGTTGAATTAATATATATTTTTTTATGTATATGTAAAATTTAGTTAAATTTGAAGTTTTAATTATTTTTTTTCTAGTGATGATTGGTTTGTGTTGTTGAATGACAGAGGCTGTGAAGAAGATTTATGATGATATTATTGACTCGGTGAATGTTAGACGCACAATGGCGCCGAATGCATGGTTGTGGTCATTGATTGAGAATTGCAAGACCCGTGAGGATATTAAGCTTCTTTTTGATGCTTTGCAAAATCTCCGAAGATTTGTTAGTGGCTAATCTTGCAGCACCTTTTGTTGTAACTAGAGATTTTTGGTTAATGGGTTTTGAATTTTTTGTTAACGTGTGTATTTGGTATGCAGAGATTGTCAAATCTTCGAATTCATGACAATTTTAATTGCAATCTTTGCCGCGAAGTTACTAAAGCATGTGCTCGTTTGGGTGCTGTTGACTTCGGTAGGTGTATGCTGAATTTCTTTAGTCTGCTTTTTTATTTTCGAATTATTAGATTTGCTTTTATTAGTTACATATAACCTTTCAAGCCATGTAGCAAAAATTTGTGTTTTGTTTTGGTGTTTGGAACTGTGAACTTGCTAGGATTTTAAGCATGGTAGAATGATGCAGGAAAGAAGGCCTTGTGGAATCATAATATGTATGGACTGACTCCAAGTGTTGCATCTGCCAACCATTTGCTGGTACTCTTCTATTAAGTTGTCAGATTTTCTTGTTCTTCATGTATTTCTTTTTTCTTTTTTTTTGTTAAATGATTGGTATTTTTGTTCTGCAGTTGTATGCTAAGCATCATAATGATGTCAAACTCATGGTTGAAGTAATGAAACTTCTGGAAAGGAATCACATCCCATTACAGCCCAGTACCGCGGATCTTGTTTCCAGGTGCATAATTTTGGATTTGTTATAGCTTGTTTCTTCTATTTTTTTGTGATGTAAACTCCAAATGCTACGAAATAAAAATAGTTTTGTTGATTTATACTCAAATAGGAAGGGTTAATGGCTCAATCTGTCCTTCTGTAATGGGGTATTTCTATAATTTGTCTTTAAACCCCTAATTGAGCCAATTTTATCCTTGAATATATGTTAAGTTTCTAATCTATCATTCTGATGAGATCTTCAAGTAATTTGTACTAATTCCAATGAGTTGGCTTGAAAATCTCATCAGAAGGATAGATTAGAAACTCAATGTATATTCAAGGATAAAATTGGCTCAATTAGGGATATAAGGACAGATTGGTGAAATGCCTCATTATATAAGGAAAAATTGAGCCATTAACCCCAAATAGGAAAAGACTAGATCTCCAAAGAAAATGTACATTTCAAGTTTGATCATCCTGCAATCTGAAGGGCTAGCACCTCAACAACCCCTCGAGTCTAAAATACTTTTCCATATTAACGTTTCTAGATTATGATTCGGTATTAGTGAATTTAAAACTGTGCAATTGTTCTTGGATCTGTACCATTACACATTCTTTGATCAAAAATATTTTGGACGTTACTTAAAGAATCTTGTCTGTGCAAGAGTATTATGTTGCTCTAGTGCTCTTCCAACAATGATTTCACAAACTTATTTGGATTTAACAATTGCAGCATCTGTTACAATTCTGATAATTGGGAGTTGATTTCTAAGTATTCAAGAAAGTTTCTCAAGGCTGGGGTAAAACTGCGCAGACATGCATTTGACCTATGGATGGATTTTGCTGCCAAAAGAGGTCTCTACATCTCTTACTTCTCCTTTTTCAAATAATTGCCTATGTTTTTCATCCACTTGCCATCAATTTTTGTGGTCACTGTGATTGTTGGTAAGGATTCCAGCTTGAAATACCAACTCCTTTGTTGATATTTTTAGAAAGTAGATGGATTTTCAGAATGCATTTTATCATGCACTTCCCTTGTTTATTACTAGTATAGATTAATTGTTCTGTCTTCCAGTTTGTAATAAATATTGCTTGCTGTTTGTGAGGCCTGCCTCTGTTTGTTTGTTCTGTGATTTATGTTTGTTCCTTGCCGTTATTGGGATGTCTTTGAGGATGGGAGGTTGTAGTTGAGATATTTCCCTAGCCATGAACTCTAGGCTTTGGTTTTATTTGCTCATACATTGAGCTAGGGTCTTTCTTCCTCTATTTTACTAAGGGCCAGGACAAAATACAAATCAATCTAGGGTGGGTGCATATGTGCAGGTGCATATGTTCAGAGTACAGATGCTCATGTCTTAATTTTCTCATGCTATAGTATGGTTTTGTCAGCTCGTTAGCATGAGAGAATTTCTTTATAGAAACATTCTCTTGTTTGTGTCTGGAGTCTGAATATCATCTCTTACAAAGAGGTTTTTGTCAGAGAACAATCTCAATGCAGTCAAACCTCTGTTTTCCTTTGGTTGAGATTTGAGAATAATACATTCTCTGAAGCCCAGAATTAAATATCATTTTTATATAGAATCTGAAGTTCATATTTTACAGGAGATACCGAATCATTATGGAAAACTGAGAAGGTTAGATCCGAGTCGATGAAGCAGCACACTCTTGTGAGTGCGTTTTCATGTGCTAAGGTAATCAACCTTCTGTATCTTTTTCGCATGCATAGTCCAGTATCAAGATTTATTTGATAGGTCAAGTGCAATGTGATCACTCTGTGAATTCATCATTCTTGGCAAAATTACACTGATGCATGGATATTTCTGGAGGGAAAACTTTCTCTGAAGTTCTTGAATGGTGCTGTTTTTTTCAGGGTTTAATACTAGAAGGCAAGCCTCTGGATGCTGCTGCTGTTATTCAAGTCCTTGATCAGGTGCCTATCATTGTTCATAGTTTGTATCAGTATCTGTAGACCCATATCCACTCAGTTTCTCCTTGCTGGGAGTATTTTTTATTTTTCTTCTACCAAAAGGAAGGGCTGTTTAACAATAGTTGAAGCTAAAGCTGCTTGGTTGGTAAGTCTGGTAGCTGTCATGGATTCCTAAATTGACATAGATCAATTAAAAACCTCAACAGCAATTTAAGCAGTTTAAATTTTGGTTCAACTGAACATCATAAGGTTAGATGCATTCTTATGCATCAGGGAAAATAATATTGAAAAGTGTTAACGCAGCGAGAGAGGTTTTTTGTACTTTCTTAGCTAGAATACAATGAAAAATAGATTTCCAACTTGTTTTTGTATGCACCACTGTTGATCCAAGTCAGTTTCCTTGGATGCAGACATTACCTGACACCAAGAAGTCAGGTATGGTGGTTGAACTTCAGAAGTTAGTAAATGAATGGCCTATGGCTATTGTCAAACACCAGAAAGAGGAAAATAGGAAGGTACAGTATTTTCTGATATTTTGTGCATTTATTTTAAAGGGTCAAGTTACTCACACGCACGCGCGCGCACACACATGTTTTTCTTGTAGTATGAGGATTGGGATCTTAGTTTACCCTGCTTGTCCTTGTTATTATCTGATCAATCAGGCACTAGCTGCTGTATTAAAATCTGGCATTCCTGCAATGGTTAATGGTCTACCGAACATGGGCGTGGAGGCGAAAGTAAATTTGGAAGACCTAGCAATTAAGGAAGAAATCCCATGCTAAAATGTCTAGGACATGGACAATTGAGCATGGAAATATGAACCTTAAGAGAGAAACAACCGTTTCAGAACTCTGGGAGCAGCAATTCAATAATCACCTCTTTATGCAGGACCAAGCTGGAGCTCAATTGTTAGCATCTCTGGACTTGTAACAAAAAATTTGTTATCTTTCATAACAGTACGTTAAGAATCAATGTTCATACAGTAATTTTCTAAATTCAGAATCGATTGGAGGAACCAAAGAAAGTTTCAGACTAGATTGTTTTGTAGGATATTCATTCGATCTCCATGTTCAAGAGACAATTTTGTAGCTTCTAGTTTATATCTCAGATGAACCTGGCGGTACAGCATTTATGGATGTCCCTCGTCGCAGATTCTATTCTAATTTTGCTTCGTTTCCTCCTTGTCTTGCCAGTTAGATTTTCTGCTTCTATTGTAAATAATATCCTCTGCCTGAATGCCAATGCTGTATAATCAATATTGCCGAGAATGACATGAGCTTGGGTGTCTTGTATATGGTATTCAAGCAATTTTCTTGTTCTTCAGAAGTGAAGAATGTTATAAAGAGTTGCAGTAAAGCCTGGAGGCCTTTTTGTGCCAGTCTATTGGCAGAACCGCATTTGTGACTGCTTGGGTGATTTTTTTTTTGTTTGCTTGTTTTTTGATGGCAGGTGAGGTGGAAAAATAGGGATTTCATTTCTTCGAAAAGGGAAAAAAAGATGAAAGAAGGCACTGAAGCTCAAGGGACTGGTTTGACTTTTATTTTTTAACAATAAGCCACAGTGCAAGGCAGTGGAATTACGAGCATATCAGATGGCTAGTAGTTTAGATTTAGATAACCCAGAATTTGGAGCCTAATTAGTTTTCAGTTAAATTGGATAATACATTGCCTGTTCGATCCAATTAGGTTTTCAATGAACTGATTGACTTATCAAATTGATGATCCAATTTGATTTAGGTCGGGAAGAAAAGAACATAAACAAGAGGAAGAACATGTAGCATTAGGGCAAGTAGCAATTGCATGATTGAGAGGATCAAGCCAGTTCTCCCATATTTGAAAAAAACCTTTGACCTCCAAATGTTTCTTGCAGTACAGTCAACAGATATTCATTCTGCTATGCTTCCTAACCACATCCTGATAAAAGAAATCTCATAACTGATTTATAAGGCTTCAGAAATCAACCTAACTAACATTGCTTATGTAAAGTATACAGCTAGAGGTACAGAGGGAAAACATTATTTTTCCACACATTTTAGCACTGTGAATTACAATAATAATAAGCTGTGGATTACAATAATAATAAGTGGTATTGTTTTTTTTTTTTTATTTTTTATTTTGACCCCTTTGTTTTCCTTTGGTTATTGATTTTCTTAAATTTAGTTCTTGTACATGATGTGTTTATAAAGATTTAGAGTTGATAATTTATTTTAATTTGTCTTTTTATTGGTTATCATGGTATCAAAAAATATTCAAGCATTAGGTTAGCATAAAAAAAAATCACAGTATCGCGATATTATCTATTTTTTAAAAATATTAGTTAAATAAAAAGTGAAAATATAGTTTTCCCACACCCATTAGCACTGTGGATTACAATAGTAATCCATAATGTTTTTTTTTTTTTCATTTGCATTTTGACGCCTTTTTTTCCCTTTGACTTTTGAATTTTTTTATTTAGTTCTTATATGATGCATTTATAGGGATTTAGAGTTGATAATATATTTTAATCTGTTTTTTATATGGTTATCGCGGTATCAAAGAAATATCTCAACATCGGGTTGGTATCAGAAAAATATCTCAGCATCACAATATGATCTATTTTTTAAAAAGTTTAGTTAAATAAAAAATTATTTAAAAAAAAAACTGCATTATTAAAGCTTTTGGAGTTACTGACTCGGTTTGTGAATTTGACGAGGTAACCCTGGTTGCCCCGGTTCGCAGGTTTGGCGGGATACCTTTTTTTTATTGAACTCGATTATGTGTTCGTGTTTTTTTTTTTATCATATAGTTAAAAAAATAGTTTTGGAACAAAACATGTTATTAAATTTTAGAAAGTCCATATGTTGTTGACGAGTTTAACTTTTTTTTTTAAATTTATTTTTTTTATTTCATCTTTCGATATTTGGCTGATTGAGAATTGAGTTCCATAATTTTCTAAGATGTTATTGTAATCTTAAAAAAAAATCTTAGTATTAGTTTGACGCTCAATTTTATGATTGTTTATTTTTGTTATCATATAGTTAAATAAATAATAGTTTAGAAAAAAACAAGTTATTAATCCTAATAGAGTCCATTACCCAGTTTGCGGATTTGACATGTTGACCTGGGTTACCCGATTCACGGATTTATCCATCAAACCCGATATGTTTTGTTTTTTTTAGTTTTCGGTCCTTTAATTTTTCTAATTATTTTTTATTTCACTCTTCTTCAATATTGGATTGGTTGAAAAATAAAATTTATTTTTTATTTTTTTCTATTTAATATATCACGATCTTAAATAAATGTTTTTTTTAGAGTTGGTACTCGATTTAAAAGCATCTAATTTATCATAAAATTAAATAAAAATAATTTACAAAATAACAAAGTTTTAAATCCATTGAAGTCCATAACCCAAGTCGCAGGGTGACCAAGGTCGATCCAATCTGATATTATCTTAATATTAAAAAAAAATAACATCTTAAAGTTTTTTTAAAAGTTATGTCATGTTTTTACCGTTTATCTAAGTTGTTTTTGAACCCATTAAATTTAATGATTCACTTTAGATCAGCTTCTAGATGGTTTAATTCAAAATTCAAGGTAGATAAAAAGCCGAGTTAACAGGTTTCAAGATCATCCTGTCAAAAAAATCTCTATATTCTTAATAATTTTTTTTTAATTTTTTTTTAAATAATAATCCGATTCTAGCTAAGTGGATGTACGTAGTAGTCTATTAAGAAATGATGTTATGCAAAATTGAACTCATTTCTCTCTCAACCATGTTTAAAACAAACTTAAAAAAATTATATTACTTTAAAAAATAATCATAACTACATTTTCAAAAAGCTCTAATCTTCATCCACACGTGCTCGCACAGACATACATGCATAAAAAAAAACAAGGCGTAAAAACTCATACATTCAAAAAGTGTGAAATATTTGTTAACATGAAAATCCTCTCTTCTTTTTGTTCAGTACCCTTTCCTCACCACTGATACATCTAATGAAATATTTGTTAAACATGGCATTGCCATGAGTAAGTAGTTGCTGTGACAGTTAATTTCAGTACTTGCGGACTCCATTTGCATCCAAAATTTCAGACTTGTTCTTTTGGAAGATCCTGAGAATTCTTTTCACCAGACCTTGTCTAGCCATTGCCTGAATCCTGAAAATGGAGACATCAGTACTAGAGACCGTTATATTTATTGACGAATTCCAACTGTTTGATGAATCCTTTTGCCTCTTCAGCCTCTCCAATGTTCTTACCTCCTTTTTAAGTGACTTAATGGATGCAGTTGTTCCACCAACAATCATCTCTCTTGCGGCTTGCGGCCTTTTTGCCTTTGAGGAGGTCTCTTTTGGCCTAAGAAATCAAAGAAGTTGAGATATGTTATACATAAAATTAATTAAGAAGAGATGAAGTCTGGGACACGAAGAATGGACCAAACTTCATTTTGTAGAAGTCCAAACTTGAGTAAAAAGGAGTCCATGTACTGCAAATTCCTGGGTAATGTGAGGGCAAAAGGAGTCTATGTACTGCAAATTCCTGGGTAATGTGAGGGCAAAAGGAGTCTATGTGTTACATACATGATATCCTTAAATAACAACTTATATACGTGATTGACCAACCAAAAGGATAATAATTCCAAGACGAGAAAATGAATTAGGAACAAGAAACAAAGAAAGAAGGACAGGACAGAACCTCAGGCAAGAAATTCAAAGGGGCTAAAGATTGAAGAATAACGTAGCTGTAACTCATCTTCTGTCTTTGTTTTTCCTTTTCCTTTCATTTTCTGCAATAAAATTTAGCATTCTTCATATTTATCTCCTTAATTTACTGTGGATTCAGTAGTCATACTTGTTGGCTAGGCTACTAACTCATGGCATCTGAAAGACTGGATATATGGTGTTCATACATCATTTGCTTAAATTAGGAATAGTGAAAGAATTCATCGATCTAGAGCCGACCATGGCATTGTCAGATCTTTTTGAAAAAAGATCTGTAAGAATCCAACATAAAGTCCTTTATACCCAAAATCAAAACGAATCAATGGAGCTAAATGACAGCTACAGCTTGGAGTTCTTTTTCGATGAAAATGTTATCTTATAACTACATAACTGATCAAAGGTTGTCAATTTTATTTTGATAAATATTTAATTTTTTAATTAAAATGAAATATTTTGGTTTTAAAGCAAAAACCAAAATGAAAAATGATTTTTCTATATTATAATTGTATTGTAAAATATATTTTTATTGTGATATTAATGGAGTGATTTTTTGATCTCTTAACATTTTATAAAAAAAAATATGCAACTCATGTTTTATTCAACCAAAGAAATGGAAGGAATGAAATAATTATTGGTGTTAATAAAGGTTTGTTAGGAAAGGAGAGTTCAATGAAGATGAATTTGCCTTTTGATCATGCCAAAAAAATAGATCAGGGTCATAAATTTATTATTATTATTGTTTTGTTTGATTTTTTTTAGATTGATTGAAGATTGTTTTGTAGTTGAAAATGGAGTTATTAATATTTATATGATATTTTTATGATTTGTTTGGGTTAAAATAAGTTGAAGTTTGGATTTAATTTAATAGTTTTTCAAGACCAAAACGGAACATGTCAAATAAAACCAGAATATTTTAATCGAAATTTATCTAAAAAATCCAAAATAAATCAAAATTTAAAATGAGATAAAAATTATTCTAATGTATTTTTTAAATTCATGCGAAATATTTCAGTTATTCCAACGGAAACGAAACGGAATTGAAAATATGGATATCAACAACACATTTGATTTTTAAAAGCTTAGGAAGCAGCCATCCCTTGACTTGGGGTCCTTCTGGGGAGTTATGGTCAAAAAAGGCGCAAAAGAAAACTCACAAAACCACACATTATCGAGGAAGGAATTCAATGTCCAATATATACAACTTGACAAGCCAGCTTAAATACCGGCCGAACTCATCAGGTTGGAGGCATAGCGACCAGGCAGGAACTAGCCATGCCTAACACTCATCTATACTCACTCTTTGGTTTTTTCCTTCTTGTCCTTGCCGTTAAGTTCTTGCTACCAACAGGAAAAAAGCGCAAAAATCTCCCACCAAGCCCGCCAGCTATTCCAATCATCGGTCATCTTCATCTTCTCAAACAACCCATCCATCGAACTCTTGAGAATCTCTCAAGAAAATATGGCCCAATCGTCTTTCTTCGATTTGGTTCCCGCTCCGTGATTCTTGTATCCTCCCCATCTCTGGCAGAAGAATGCTTCACCAAGAACGACATCAACTTCGCTAACCGCCCTCCCTTTCTAAATGGCAAGCACTTACATTACAACTTCACCACGGTTGCTTCAGCCAACTATGGTGATCACTGGCGCAACCTTCGCCGCATATGCGCAATTGAGATCTTCTCGTCGTCCCGCCTCAACTCCTCTTCGGGCATCCGAAGAGACGAAATCAAGCACTTAGCACGCAGACTTCAGCAGGTTTCCAACACCGGTTTTGCTAAGGTAGATTTAAGGTCCATGTTTACAGACCTGACGTTTAATATCGTAATGAGAATGATTGCAGGGAAGCGGTATTACGGTGAAGATGTGAATTTAATTGAGGAGGCAAAAAAGTTTAAGGAGACCATGCAAGAGTATGCTGACCTTGGTGGGTTGACAAATCTAGCAGATGTGTTCCCAATCTTCCAGAGTGTTGATTATAATGGATTTGTGAAGAAGTGCGTGGGGCTCAGTAAGAGGATGGATTTGATCTTGCAAGGACTGGTTGATGAGCATCGACGTGACAGGGATAGAAATACCATGATAAACCACTTGCTTACTCTGCAGGATTCTCAACCGGAATACTACACAGAGGACATAATTAAAGGGCTTATTCTGGTGATTGATTAGCCTCAGATCTCATTTTCTAGCTCTAGCTGATCATAGATGATTAACTCTGTATCTAAGAGTCTATATTTCTTCTGCAGATAATGTTGCTTGCGGGGACAAGGACCCTCAGTACATCTTTAGAATGGGCAGTTTGCAATCTGCTGAACCATCCTGACGTGGAAAGGAAAGCAAGAGAAGAATTGGATACTCAGATTGGTCAAGACCACACGGTAGATGAAGCAGATATCTCGAAACTACCCTACCTTCAAAGTGTCATCCTTGAGAGCTTACGATTACATCCAGTTGTTCCACTCCTAGCACCACATATGTCATCTGCAGACTGTACCATTGGAGGATACGATGTCCCAGCTGGTACAATTCTGTTTGCAAATGCGTGGGGTATTCATAGAGATCCTACTCTGTGGAATGACCCAACAAGTTTTAAGCCTGAGAGATTTGAAAACTGGAAATCCGAAGCATACACGCATATGCCTTTCGGGATGGGAAGGAGAGCTTGTCCCGGGGAGGGGCTGGCACAGAGAATAATGGCCATAACACTGGGCTCGTTGATTCAATGCTTCGAGTGGGAGAAGGTTGATGGAAAGGACATCGATATGACTGACAAGATGCACACACTCATGTGCAGAGTAGAGCCAGCTGAGGCCATGTGTAGAGTGCGCCCAGACATGGTTGATCTTCTCTCCTAGTTTTTGCAGTTTAACCTAGATTTCTCAATGTATTTTACAAATTATTCCTTCTGTTTTAAGAAATATTAAATAAATATTTTTTTGTGTGATGATTTCGATTAAATTAATAAATGACCATTTTAATATATTTTTAATTAAAAAACATTTAACATTTGCTGAGAATGTTCCTGCTATATAGCAATTTTAGTAAGTATTAATCGTGAGTTAAACCTCTTGGCGTAGGAATTGCCAAGGAATCTCTTATCATATTATTTTGAGATTGTACCAAGAAATTCGGATTGGAAGTCGCGGGGAAGGGGACATTACAATCATCGACAAAGACAATATTAATATCAAGAGAATTGAAGTTTCGTGTTGGAACGGTCAAAGTAAGCATAAATTAATCTAAATATCTACGAAATATTAATATGAAAAGTAAGGCAATATTAGTGTAACAAACTATACAATTACAAAAGTACATAATTTTTTTTCTTACATTATAATCATGAAAAAAATAAAATCTTGCTATCAATATCAACAATATGTAAACTAGCCTTTCAGATAGCAACAAGTTCTTGTATCTGATTGGATAATGGAGTTGAATTTTCAAACTTTTGAACATTGATTTGTATGAAAAAATGTCAAATGGAGGTGACAGTCCAACCATTCCATTTGATTAGTTGAAAATCGTACCCCCTAGACCGAGCTAAATCTTGGAATATTAATTACATTAATTGAGTCTATATATCTAGCTAGCTAACCTTGTAAAATTATGCGTCTTAATTATTGTAACCTAAAAAATTCCCCAGTGTATCCTAAGTCCTAACATAAATACATAGGGCTACAATACACAGAGGACTAGATCAATATGGATGGGGAGGACTAGATCAACAATTTTCTAAGCCTCCTAGGCCCAATTGTGATAAAATTGTTTCTGAACACTCAATCAACAATCCCTATATGATCGTCGACTCACTAATTGCCTGCTAGAGATCTTGACACATGCAAGCACAGATCCAGAGCTTTTACACCCAGGGGGGGGAATTCTTTTATAAATTAAGCATTGAGAGTTGAGGCGTTATATATATAGGGCTGCAATATTACATAAGAGAAATTAATTAAGGACATGAATTAAAAGGGGTTTTATAATATAAGATTACAAACAAGGTCCAAAGATTTTCACTTGGATTTCTTGTGAAGCCGCAAAGAAGTGATGCCGACGAGCAAGAGGAACAAGATGGAACCAAGCAGAGAAAGGGAAATAGAAACTGCAACCTGGTTGCAAAATCTCCCAAAAACATGGCACACTTTGGTCCACCTCACATGCGAATTCCCTTGGTAACCCATAAGACCAATGGCCAAGGCAGCTCCGTTACTAGAAAACAGCATTGCCACCATCAGCAGGTCAAGAACGATAACAATGGACATTATCCCCTTCTTTCCACTCACGGCAAGGACTAGGGAGAGTGCTGCATACGAACATGCTATCGCATTTGATGCAACAGAATACCTATCAAACACAAAGTGGTCGGGTAAACCATATTGCATGTAGACGACGATCCTTGATTAATAGAGGTTAACTAAAATCTATCACTTCAATTGGTTGTATATATAGTGCTCATATATATATATATTTAAGGCCAAACACTGTCCTAATTCTTAAAAAAAAAAAAAAAAAAAAGTAAATTTCTATTTGGGTCCGTATAAAACCCCCGTACGTATGATATATGTAGCTCCACATCCAAAATATACGTAGATTGATCTAATATCTTCATATCATAACAAGAAATGGAACTCTTTCTAAGAAAAAAACTGTGCTGTTACCATCATCATCATGCAACATAAGAATAAATTCTCTGGTCACGAGCTCGTAACATTTAAAATGACAGGAGGTTAAGAAGCTCACATTTATGAGAGGCAGACCACCAGGCTCGCAAGTGGCAAGGCCTAGCCCCGCATAATTCTCCAAAACAGTAAAAAGGCCTCTTTTTATATATATATATATATAAAGAAACTCAACTTGAATTGCTCAAGATCCAGGCTGTTTTACGCAAATCTCACTCGACAAACGATCATTATGCAATTGAGTCCTCTACGACGGAGCTAGGAAATTTATTCTAGAGAGACAAGAAATTAAATCTTAATAATTTTAGTGAAATGATGGGTGGCTCCACCGCGCCAAATAAATTCTTTTTATAAAGGCATAATATTAATGAGTTTTTGTAAGAGGTCTGGGCCATACTAGCCCTCGTCACCGTCATCCTCCTATTTACGTTAATGACTCAAATCTTGTATTAATCATAGTCGTAAATCTTAACCTGTCATATTAACTTGAGCTTCACAACTATAATTAGTACAATATTTGAGTTATTGGTGTAAATAAAGGTGTAAAATTTAGATCGGTTTGATAGATAAGTGTAACATGATAGGTCAATTCAAGATTTGAGCTAATTCAAGTATAATAAAAAAAGACATGATTAATTCTATAAAAAAATAGTTAATTTAATGACATTATTCACGAGTTTTAAAACCCAATCATCGATCGCTACATTGATTTTATTTTATTTTTCATTTCAAAACAATATCTATATCTCTTATCTATTATTATGTGATTTTTGTAGACTTTATATGGCATCCCAACATACCGCTGAGATTCTGTAAGTTGAGGATTTTGTTCTTTCATGTTAGCAAAAATAGATAATAAATCAAGGTCATGGTAATTAAAAACACATAAACCAAATATATATATATATATATATATATATATATATATATATATATTTCATAATTAACTTGGAAGAGAGAACTTACGTAAAGGCAGACAAGTAATGCCACTTTGCAGAGACAGGAAGGTTAATCGCTGGCAAGGTATCCACAATCTTAATCGGAACAACCTTCGTCTGCTTGTCTACCCCAAGAACTATAGCAGCAGCCAGAGTCAGCACCAAGGCTAAAACTCGTAGAAGCAAGTCACATGTACTTGCTCCTTCACTTTGGCTCGCCACTACTCTCCTCTCAAGCCCATCCATTACAGGAAGACTGGCCTTGTTTTGGCTCTCCATGCTAATAATGACTACGTACGTACAATCTAGCCTGGCCTTGAGAGAGAGAACGAGAGAGGGTGAGCTAGCAGGGAGGGTCCCAAAAGGGAGCTCGGTCGATCGAGCACTAGGAAAGGAGGAGGGGCATTAAATAGTGTGAACCTTGGTCAGGTAGGAAAGCGTGAGAGAGACAAAAACTATAATACATGCTTGGCGCCGCTGGCGTGAATTAAGAAGGAAGTGGAGGGCATGGGGTCGATGGATTGTGCCCAAGTCTCGTAGGCAGATGCAGTAGGGCAGAGAAAGGAGGCGATTTAATGTGGAATTAATGGTGTCTAGAAGATATAGACAGAGATGTACAAGCTGGTCTTCCACTGACACGTCTCAGAAGATTTGTGATATGTGCGAGGCAGGCAGTGGAGCCATTTTCACACTCGTTGAGAAATCCTGTCAATATTATTTTTGCCAGAGATGAGAAGATGTGTGTGTGACAGTCCAGCGGGAAACGATAAACTAATTCTATTAATTGCACGATTCATATAATGTCACGACAACCCCTCTTCCTCCCTCCCTCCTTATATATTTATTTCTTTTTAACAATTTCATATTTGGTTTCCTAGATCGATGTTCTTAGAGATTCAAATAATTGTAAGTTTTATATCATGTGATTTTGTTTGGTTTTTCATCCTTGGTTTTCGAGATTATTTATTTATTTATTTATTAACGTCGGCTGCGTGTTTATTCAAGGACCAATCGTGGATTAAAAAATAGACTTGCAATTGTGAAGTGGTCTCAAGTGATGAAGTTATTGGATTCTTCTATCCATGTGGCCTAGTTGCCCAACATTTTCTCTCATTATTAAGTGGTTGCAACAGATTTCAAGATATTATTTTTTAAAATGTATAATTTATTTTTAATAAAAATATATTAAAATAATATATATTAAAATTTATTTTTGATATTAATACATCTAAATAATAAAAAAACATATAAAAAATTAATTAAAAAAATAATAATCGAAATTTAGCGAAATGATTGTGGCTCCACTCGACGAAGATACGCAGACATGTATAGAAAAAAGTCTTTGTGGACAACTTAAAAGAGAAAGGCTCCATGAACTCATTGAAAAGTTCTTAAATAGAGAAGAAATGCTACCCGAAGCTTTAATAATTATTATTTAGTTATCTTGTTTATTTTCATTCAATTAGATTCAATTCTCACCCTTTTTAATCGTTATTCGAGTATTATAAAAATTGTAATAGTAATGTATTATCATTAATATTAAAGAAATTGTATTTTTCTATGAAAAAAATATATTAATTACAAACGTGAGTCTCATTCATAGTTTGTAGTTTTCTCTTTCACAATTATTACAAATTATGTTGACAGGCTCCATTGCTGATAATATATAAATACGTTTATGATAATATAATCAAATATATATATGAAATAACTAAAATTATATCATCTTATAGCATAGAGTACATGATTGGTTTGTTATGAAAGAAACATTCTAAGCCTCTGTTTATTTGCTGGAAAGTAGTTTTCTTGGAAAGTGGATTTTTAGAAAGTGAATTACTTTCCGATATTTGGTAGTGTCATAGAAAATAAGTTGGAAAATATTTTCCAGTGTTTGGTTATGTCATGAAAAATGAGCTGGAAAATAACTTATTAATATTTTTTTCAAGTTTATTAAAATAATAAAGAACAAATCTTACAAATTAAAAAGTTGAATGAAAATAAAATTGAGAAAAAAAATCTAATTTCATAAATTATTTCAAATGAAATAAATAACAATCAAAATAATAGAGATCAAATCTAACAGATAAAAAAATTAAAAGATGATGAAATTAAAATAATAATAATTACAATTTCATAAATTATTTCAAATAAAATAAATAACAATAAAAAAATAAGGATCAAATTTGATAGATAAAAAATTTTAATTAAAAAAATAATAAAAGAAAAGCAAATAACAATCATAGAAATGAGGACCAAAGTTAATATAAAAATCAAATTAAATTAAATTCTAAAGGGTGAAATAAAAAAAAAGATTCAAAACAAAATATATAGCAATCAAAAGTTTAAGGACCAAATTTGTTATAATCAGCAAATAATATGATATTTTTAATTTTTTTTTCATAACTTCTGGAAAGTATTTTTCACCTAAAATAAAAGGAAAACACTTTTCTGAAAATCAAACCAAATTTTTCTTTGATTATAAAGTGTTTTTCATTGACTAATTTTTCTAATGGCAAACAAATACAGAAAAATTTAAAAAATAATTTTCAGGAAACCATTTTCCGCCAGGCAAACGAGGCCCAAATGAGAACTTTTGATAACAAAAAATATTAATACAATTTATTATTTTACGTTAAGGTTGACGTTGTGATCGTTGAATAGATAAAAAGAGATTTATAGAAAATTAATCTTTTGTTCTCATCTTCTTTATCTTGGTAATGTAATGCATTGTATTCTTTATTTGAAAATATATGAAAATAAATTTTTTTATTTTTAATATCAGCACATCAAAATTATTAAAAACACATTGCAAATAATAAAATTAATATTTTTCAAAGTAAACGTATTTTTTAAAATCATTTAAAAGAAAAACCTATTGTACTCCCAAACAGCATAGAATATAATAATCTCCTAGTCCTAATCATAGTCATCAAATCTGATACAGGGGTTGACCCGACCAAGGAGTCGGGTCCTAGGTTACACGAGTTCACCCGGGTCAACCCGAATCAATCTGAAAAAATTAAAAAAAATATTTGAAGTTTTAATATTTTATATAAAAAAATAAAAAACAATCCATGTGAATATAGGCTATACATGTTGTAAATAATGAAATTTAAAAGATTATTTCAAAAGATTTTTTATCCCATATTAAAAAGATACTATGTTATCATTTGAAGTTGATGTATTTAAACAAAAAAGGTTTTTTATCCCACATTGAAAAAACATGACTTTTTTTCTTGTGAACATAGAGTATATATATTAAAAAGCTTCAAATCCCATATTAAAAAAATAATTTTTTTCTTGTGAACATACAGTATATATACTAAAGGGTTTCAAATCACACATTGAAAAAAATAAAACATTCTTCTAGTATTTATATAATGAACTTTGAAAAGGGTTGATAACCAACTAAAAAATATATAAAAAAAGGGTCTCTGGCTAGGAAAAAAACACAATAAAAAAAAAGTTCTCTATCATTAACATATATCAATAACTAAGAGGATAACCATGAAATTTTGAACTGCGACGTGATTTTTTTGGAGATAAAAGAGAAAAGAGAAAAAAAAAGCCTCTTTGGTGATAATCCGTCTCACAACAATCTCCACGCGCCACCCCAACAAGAAGATGTCATGAAGATTCCAGCGGAAGGGTGTTTTCGGTCATCAAGAGAAGTCACACACATCACCAAAAGGCTATAGGCACTCCCCACACGCTGGTGCGTGTCTCTCTAGCACCAATAATTTTTTCATTAATATAATATTTTATATTTATTAAAAGACCAAACTGTCATCGACCAACTTGATAATAAATATGAAAAAACAGGATGAAAAAAAGAAAAACCCCCTTATGCAACATTTATTTTTCTTGTCTCCTAAGGGTAAATCAACTATTTTATTGTGTTTGGGTATGTAAAAAAGACAAAAAAGAAAAGAAAAGAGCATGTTCTAAAATATTTTTGCTTTTAAGGGTAATTTTAATATATAGAAAATAGAAACTACACATTAATCCTTGATCAATTTATAATGACTGATGGGTCATGTAAAAAAAAGCTTTATACTCCCAACTCTAAAGCCATTGTTTTTTTGGAAGAGGAAAAAAGTTATTACACATAACATCCAAAGAGTAAAACTAAACAGCCAAATGATCTCACTCTAGTCACGGATGCTCTTCTTAGAACATAATCTTAATGTTGAAGTTTGTTTTGAGATCATTGAGCATATGTAGATAAGTATTTTATGTCCTTTCTTTTCTTCGGAATAATTAGGGGACTCAATAACTTCCTTATAATCTTAATTGATTTTGCTAAATAGAGTGTTATTATAACAACATCCCAATACTTACTATACCCTCCAAGTAAGTAATCTCATACTTTTTATAATGTTTTGAAGAGGTATGTTGTTGAAATTTCGTATGAATTTAAATTATATTAGAACTTTATATTTGATGTAAACCCGGAAAGATAAAAATTCTAGAACCCACAAACAAGAATTACAATATTTACCCAAAAAAGAAGAAGAATAAACATAACTTTGTTAGATAGAGTAAGAATATATTTAAGAACGCGGTGTAAATATATTGTTGTATGTGTGTTGTTGAATGTTGGATTGTCTGGTAACTCTCTTAATTACTCTAATTTAAGAGTTTTTAGATTTCTTGATTAAATACGTGTAGATTATATATATATATATTTGTTCGTTTTACAAGGATGCTTCCGTCATACAGAGAGAAAAGGAGTGACTTTTTGTTTTTTCAATGGCATTTTGGAATGAATATCGCTTTTCAGTTGAATCTTATTGTTGAAAAAAAGAGGGTTCTATCACATATATCGTTGGGAGATACGTCTATCGGCCGATAATATATTGTTGAAAAAAAGAGGGTTCTTCAATGACATTTAATGTTAAATTCAGACAAAAATGGGCAAAACGCAAACAAAGTATTCAATGCATATAACCAGTAAATGAAATTGGTGATGAAGAAATCAAGTCAGATTTGATTTTCATTCAATACTTTTAGGATAAAATCGTCAAGTCTCGAGGTCCTGCTATTAATTAACTATAACTAAAATAACGGCAAAGTGTTTTTACTGTGCAGTGCACTACACCCTAAATAATTAATTTTTTTTAAATTTAATTTATTAATGTTAAATTTATTTTTATTTAGCTATTAAACTTTCATGACACGGATCTCGAGTTTGACGGGTTAACACAACTAATTCTGGGTTAACCTATAAATATTTTTTTCCTATTGAGTTATCAAATTTTTATAGCACGGATCCTAAATTTGACGGGTTAGCCTGATTTGATGGGTTAGCCTAGTTAATTCAATTTTTTTTCTTCAATAGTTTTTTTCTTCTTGCAGGTTTGTTTTCCTTTGTTTTTTTCTTTTAAATTAATCTTTTTTTTGTTTGATAGTTTTTTCTTTTTTGCTTTTTTCTTTCTTTCTTTTCTTTTTAATTAATTTTTTTTAAATTAAGTTTGTTATATATTAAATCTTTTTTTATTTAGTTATCAAACTTTCATGATACGGATCTCAGATTTGACAGGTTAACCCAGTTAATTCAGATTTGTTTTTCTTTTTCTTCATTGTTTTTTTCTTCTTGTAGGTTTTTTTTCCTTTGTTTTTTTATTTTTAATTAATCTTTTTTTGTTTAATTTAGTTTGTTAATGTTAAATTTTTTTCTATTTAGTTATCAAACTTTCATGACACGGATCCCGGGTTTGACGGTTTAACCCAACTAATTCTGGGTTAACCCGTAATTTTTTTTCTATTGAGTTATCAAACTTTCATGACACGAATCCCAGGTTTGACGGGTTAACCTGGTTTGAAGGGTTAACCTAGTTAATTCAGATTTTTTTTTCTTTTTCTTCATTAGTTTTTTTCTTCATGTATGTTTTTTTTATTTGTTTTTTTCTTTTAAATTAATCTTTTTTTTGTTTTATAGTTTTTTTTTTGCTTTTTTCTTTCTTATTTTTCCTTTTCATTAATTTTTTTTAATTCAATTTGCTAATATTAAATTTTTTTCTATTTAGTTATCAAACTTTCGTGACACGAGTTCTAAGTTTGACGGGTTAACCCAGTTAATTCAGATTTTTTTTCTTTTTCTTCATTAGTTTTTTTTCTTCTTATAGGTTTTTTTTTCTTTTTTAATTAATCAGTTTTTTTGTTTAATTTAGTTCATTAGTATACATTTTGTTTCTATTTAGTTATCACACTCTCATGACACGAATCCCAGGTTTGACGGGTTAACTTGATTTGGTTGGTTAACCCAGTTGATTCATATTTTTTTTTCATTAGTTTTTTTCTTCCAATTTTATTTTGTATAACTATAACTAAAAGGTATCAACCTTTTACTGTGGATTGCGAAGTGCAGTCCACAGTGAAAATGCTGGTGTCTTTAGTTTTTTTTTTTATGTTTTACTTTGATTTTTTCTTTTTAATTAATTTTTTTTGTTTAATTTAGTTTGCTAATATTAAGTTTTTTTCTATTTAGTTATCAAATTTTCATAACACGGATTCCAGGTTCGACGGGTTAACCCGGTTAATTCAGATTTTTTTCTTTTTTTTCATGAGCTTTTTCTACCTATAGTTTTTTTTCTATTTAGTTATCACACTCTCATGACACGAATCCCAGGTTTAACGGGTTAACCTGATTTGGTTGGTTAACTCAGTTGTTCAGATTTTTTTTATTTATCTTCATTAGTTTTTTTCTTCCAATTTCATCTTTTAATATTGTAACTATAAGTAAAATATATCAATCTTTCACTGTGGATTGCACTGTGCAAATCCATAGTGAAAGGCAGATACCTTTTAGTTATAGGTTTTTTTATTGCTTTTTTCTTTGTTTTTTTTTCTTTTTAATTTTAATTTTTTTTGTTTAATTTAATTTGTGAATATTAAATTTTTTATATTTAGTTATCACACTCTCATGACACGGATATGAAGTTTGATGGATTAACCTGGTTTAGCGGGTTAACCCGGTTGATTCAGATTTTTTTTTCTTAATTAGTTTTTTTCTTCTAATGTCATCTTTTAATATCGAGTTGATTGAGAATTAAATTTCATGGTTTGTTTTGTTTACTTTTCATTAGATTATCATAATCTCATGAGAGGATTTTATTGTACCCCTCCTCGCAAAGCACTATTCATTGGAATAGTGCTTTGCTTTTTTTTTTCATTTTCAATTAATTTTTTTTATTTAATTTTATTTTTTAGTATTAATTTTTTTTATATTTAGTTATCACACTTTCATGACACGATCTTGCAGTCAGACCTACATCCAAGGTTCTTGGGTCTAGTGTTGCAGCCAAACCCAAGGCTCTTGAACTTGGCGTTGCAGCTAGATCCACTTAAACTTAGGTAATGCAAGTTTAATATTATTATTAATATTATAATATTATTATTTGTATTATAAATATTATTATTTTTATTATAATGAATAGTGCTAATATAATAATTAATAAAATTGAAAAAAAATATTATTAGTTTTATGTTTTTTTTTTTTTGCTTTTTTCTTTTTAATTAATCTTTTTTTGTTTAATTTAGTTTATTAATATTTTTTTTTCTATTTAGTTATCACACTCTCATTACATGGATCCCAGGTTTGACGGGTTAACCTGGTTTGGCGGGTTAAACCAGTTGATTCAATTTTTTTTTCTTTTTCTTAAGTAGTTTTTTTATTTCAATTTCATCTTTTAATATCGATTTGATTAAGAATTAAACTTTATAATTTGTTTTGTTTACTGTTCATTATATTATTGTGATCTCATGAGAGGATTTTACTGTACCCCTCCTTGCAAAGCACTATTCTAATGAATAGTGCTTTGCTTTATTGTTTTTTTCTTTTCAATTAATTTTTTTAAATTTTATTTTGTGATATTAAATTTTTTTCTTTTTAATTATCACACTTTTATAACACGATCTTTCAACTAGACTCATATCCAAGGCTTCGGGTCTGGTGTTGCAGCCAAACCCACTTAAACTTGAGTCATGCAAGTTTAATATTATTATTAATATTATAAATATTACTTTTGGGTCAGGCGTTGCAGACAGACTTAATGCTCTTAGGTATAACTTTGCAGAAAAACCTAACACTCTTATATCTTAACTTTTTTTAATATTTTTTATGCAAAAAAAATTAACCCACAACATAGCGCGGGCCACGTTTCTAGTTCACAACTAAAGGATGTCACTGGACAATTTATTCAACTCAAATTGGTTTTTTTTCCCTTCTATTCAACTCAAATGAGTCATGCACACTATTATCACTTCCACAAAACACTTTAAAGTCCTTAAACCATTTAGCTTTTAAATATTTCTATGTGTTTTTTTAGTCCTCTTTTTAAGTTTTTTTCACTTTAACTTTCTTTTTAGTTCATATTTAATATAAAAAGTATATATTTTAAATGATGATGCTCAAAATGCTAGGAAACTTTAGTTTTTTTAGTGCCTAAAGAATGAACAATTATTTAATCAATGATGGTTCAATTTATTTCATACTAAAATCCACTCTTATAAGACCCATGACTAAAAGGGTATAGAAAAAGAAGGCTCATTATAAAAGTCTGCCACAAGTCAAAACTCATGAGAAGAGGATATGGAGAGATGCTATACTCAACTCTCTTGAGCTTAGTTACGCATTAGACCCAAGCACCTATAGATCTAGCAAGATGTTAGACTCAAATCCCTTGGGCTTGGCTACACGATATGCCCATGCGTCGCGGGTTTGGCAAGATGTTGAACCCAATTCCCTTGAGATCGGCTACATGTCAAGGCCAAGCGCCTGCGAGTTTGGCAAAAGTTAGGCTCAAAAGTCCTTAGACCTAGGATCATCCAGAACAATGCCCAACTTCAGGCTTCTTTTGAGCCTCACGTCTTGACAGACTCGCAGACGTTTGGACTTAGCGTGTGGCCGATTTTAAGGGAGTTGGGTTTGTCGTCTTGCTAGACCCACGACCATTGGGCTTGATGCGTAGCTGAGTCCAAAAAGTTGGACCTGACATCTTGTTAGACCCATAGATGCTACTGCATCAATAAACTTTGTTTTTTTTTTTAAAAAAAAACTATTGCATAATCTTTATTATGGTACAATATATTTCTAATTATTAATAAATAATTTTTCATATGTTTAAATCATCATTAATTAATCTAGCTCGGCTCGGCAGGTTGAATTAAAATATAACATGGGTTGTGTTTTGAGAAATATTAAGTGAAAGTTAACTCGTAATATGATTGAAGTGGTCAAAATTTTATTAACTTTTTAAGAAAAATTAAAAAATTGTATTATTTTAATTAATTTTAATTAATTCATTCAACCCTTGTTTTGAATTTTAAGTGTGACCATTAGTCTTACTGGGTTTAATAATTTTGGTTTAAATAGAAAGATGTTGGTTTTTATGAACCCACAACAAGTGGGTTAAATCCATGGCATACAGTAGAAGTACAAAAGCCATGGCCCGTCCAAAAAATAGCCGACACAACATACCAGCACAAGCCCCCAAAAAAAAAACAGAATTTTGATGAAACGTCCAGAATCAAATTTAAGGTTGAAATTTGAAACAAAAGATCATGACTAGATGATGTCGATGCTGTGTAATTTGAGCAAAAAAAGAATTATTCGATATGTTCCGTGTTGTATTCTTTTTTTTTTTTTTTTTATCGTATATAGATAGATAAGGTTTCTGAACTATTGTCATGTTGGATGTGTTTTTTATATTTTTATAAAAATTAAAATACAATTTCTGGTATATTGAATAATACAAATGTCATAATTATCTCATATTTAAATATTTATTTATGTCTTTTTCATTAAATGTTGTCGTAATTAGTTAAGCTTTGTGAGTTAAATTATTTTTTCAAACTATAAAGTATAAAAGATTTTAGAAAATTTAAAATCTAATGTATATTGAATGACACTTTTAAAATATTAAGATTATGAGATATATATATATATATATGATACATTCAAGATCCGAGTCATGAAATCATGATGAAATATAAAATACAAATTAAAATAAATTAGAAAATTTAATTTTAATAAATCAAATATTGAAGAATAACAAAATAAATTTTAAAAATAATTCAAATAAACATCTCAAGTAAATATAAATGTTAAACTCGTGATTCAAATCTAAAATAAATTTATGATTTTTTTTTAAAAATAAATTTTTTGATTTTATTTAAACAAAGTTAAGAAATAAATTAAAGGAAACCCTTTAAAAAGGAGCACATGAGCTTTGGCCTAATGAATTACCCCAATAGGAAGGGCATGAGCGTATGTGCATGTCCATTTAACTTTTGTAAACGACAGAGACGACACATCATTTACTACAACATATTACCTACCCATCATCAACGTTTGTAGTTTCTAGTGACTACCAAAAAACTAGAACAGGGGTTTTTCAACCCTTAAAAATTATTTTTTAAAACTTTTCTTGACCGGAACACCTACAAAATAACATAAATACCCACACAAACCTCTTTTATACCTTTAAACAATCCAAAAATAAAAAAATCAACATGAAATCTAAAAAATTAATGAGATGAGATTTATCTTTTTAGTAGTTTTAATGTAAAATAATACCCAAGTTAAACTTCGTAACATCAAATGAGACTTGTGGATTCTAAAATCAATATTTTCAGTGATTGAAATCGAGTTTGCCAATAATTTTCTCTTTCTAAAACTGAAATTTAATAACACTCTCTCATCTTTCAAACTAGAAAATAAGTAAAATAAAATTTTATATCAAAATTAAATTCTCAAAACTATTTCAAAATCAAAATATTATTTTTTAAAAATACTAGGAATAAAGTGAACTTTTCACTCTAATTTTGAATCGCCACTTATGTTTTTTTTGTTGTTGATTTTTATCATCTAACTTTCAATATTACCATTTCTTAGCAATTTTACATGAATTGATCATTAATTCTGTCATAAAATGATTTAATCAAGTAAAATACATAAATAAATAACTAAATAATGAATTACATGTAAATGGTCGCGTAGTGGCGTGGACTACAATGATTTGTCAATACCTTTAATATTTTGTTAATTGGGCATACCGCATCAACCCCGCCACATCATGGCCACGCACTAATTTCACATTTCACTAATCAACATTTTTAGTGATTGAAATGGAGTTTTCCAATAATTTTCTCTCTTTATAACTGAAATTTGATAACTCTCTTTTCTCTCTCAAACTAGAAAATAAGTAAAATAAATTTTTGTATTAAAATTAAAATAAATAAAATAAAATTTTATATCAAAATTGAATTCTCAAAAACTAAAATATTATTTTTTAAAAATAAGAACTTTTCACTTTAATTTTGAATCGCCACTTATGTTCTCATTTTTGTTCATTTTTATCATCTAACTTTCAATATTACCATTTCTTAGCAATTTTACATGAATTGATTATTAATTATGTCATAAAATGATTTAATCAAGTAAAATACATAAATAAATAACTAAATAATGAATTACGTGCGTGTAAATGGTCTCGTAGTGGCGTGGACTATAATGATTTGTCAACACCTTTAATATTTTATTAGTTGTGCATAACGCATCAACCCCGCCACAAACTAATTTCACATTTCACTAATTAATGTTTAATGAAAAAGACATAAAAATATTTAAATACAAGATAATTATGACAACATTTAATGAGAAATACATACTTAAATATTTAAAAATTAGATAATTACAACAAAATTTAATTAAAAAGACATAAATTAATATTTAAATATTAGATAATCATTGAAACATTTAATGTCATATATAAATCTGGTCACGCTCGCTGTCAAACCATGAGGCAAATTGACAACTTTTTATTTGAAAATTATAAAAATAAACTATTATCAATGTTCAATAAAATATTTTATTCCTTAATCTTGTTACATTGAAACTTTGACTTAGTCTCTTGAAAGATTTATTATTTGTTTTTTTTTAAATATAACTGGAAGATATAAAAAGTGTTGTACTTAAAATCGTACAAAGAAAAGTATTTATTTTAATTAACGTGTAAACATAAAAGAAAAAAAAATAATGAAATTATCTTCAAAAGTCTTTATTTTTTTATATATTTTGATAATAATAATGAAATTATACCACGTGGACAAAGATAAATAACTTTGTAGGCAATCAACGAATTAAACTTATTTTATTGTTCATGTATAACATCGTTTTTTGCAACTTATTTCTCCCTACAACTCTCAATTTCCTTAAATAATTTGAAGAAAATATCTTGTTTTTGCTACGGGGAGAGATTTGTCATTTGCCATTTGCCATTTGCCATTTGCCATTTGCCATTTGCCATTTGCCATTTGCCATTTGCCATTTGCCTTGCCAAAAAGATACAAGCAGCCCGCCACGCATGTATTGCCTGGACGAACGTAGGATATCAACATCCAACGACAACTGTCTGAACCAGCTCCATGTAAAAAGTCCGCTATTTCCGGCCGTTAGCGTAGAAAATTTAAAATTTTAGTAATATATCACAGTTTACGCTTTCCATGGTTTCAAAACAAGAAATATAAAAAATTGTGATTATAAAACCTGAGATTAAGTAAATGTCATGTTTTTCAACGATGAATTTCTTACAAAACACGATATTAATAACAGCGATGTTAGGATTAAATTTTGTGACGTGTCATTATTTCAAAACATGAAAGGATAAGGTATTACGAATTTTGACTAATTATTTTTTAAATTATTCTATTCCATCAATATTTTTAATTTATTGTGGTATTTTTTTTTAAAAAAAATCTAAAAAGTCTCTCCAAATTTTATTTCCATCACATATTCAGATATTAATTCTTGTATAAAAGACAGAATTATTCTGAATAATCCAAAAATGATGAGAATATTTAATGTCAACCATGCATGCATCCATCAACACATGGTCGTGTGAAAGCCTTTCTACCCTAATTTGAATGTAGGAAATTAATTTCCATCATGATCTTTCTTATTTTCTCATATTTCTTTAGAAAAGTCAAGAAGTAAGTTGAATGTTACATCACTGTTGTCGATCACGAAATCAGATTGCTATAAATTATATAAAAAAATCAATTAATTTGGGCTGAAGGTTGAATTAAAGGATATGCTATGTTTCACTGTCTATTGATCTACACAAGTTACTATTAATGCTATCATTTGGATTAAAAAATTCATTCTGAGCTTGGTAGAGAAGTGATTAGAAGAGCATATTCTTTTATGGTATTTTCAATTCTGATTGTATATCTGTGTGTTTGGTTGTTACTGTGATAACTTCTATAATTATAATTTTAAAAAGGTATTTTTATTTATGATTTTAAAAAGTAGGTTTTAAAAATATATATTTGATCAAAAATATTATGAAATAAATTTTTATATGTAAGATCTCAGTGAATGAAAAACAAATTCTTTTAATTTTTATAAAATTAAAATTTTATATTAACTATTGAAACAGAAAATCCATTTTGGTAGAGCAACTAACAAGAAGGATTGAAACACAACGATTGCCTTTTTGTGCTCCCAATTTTAATTAATTTTAAATGATACAACTAAAGTAAAGATTGGATAAAAATATTCCAAACAATATATATATATATATAAAAGGTAAAATAATCTTGAGAGAATTATTAGGTGCTAAGGTGGCAAATATCTTGTTGATATCTTCTTTACAACGAAGCTTTGGCAATATAGTCTCCGATCGTACAACGTTGATTGCTGGCAATTGATTATCACCATTATAAAAAATAAGCAATGCTCCTCCATTTTCGTAAGAAGGAAGCAAATAGAATAAGAAAAGGCAACGTGTCTCGATCGGTGGCTGATCTGGGTCAGAACAGGTGATCGGGATTCTCCAATTTCGAAGAAAGTGTTTTGACTATTCTCAGGGGTTGGTGGCCTACCTGGGAACCTTTTCTTTGTTTTAAATGCGTTCCAGATATTTATTTTTTTTTAAAAAAGTTAGTGTACATTTAGACCAAGTTTTATATTCTATATAAAAAAATTAAGCTTTGAAATGAAGTTTAATGAATGATTTTATATAGAGAGAGAGAGGAATGATATTCTCAAACTTAAAGAATATAAAAAGGGTTTCCTAAATAAACCATGCCTCCAATAAGCTAGAAACAAATATATCCTCTGTTGAGAATATCTTAACAAAAAAATTTAAATTGACTTGAGCATTATAATTTTTATTTTATAGGTAACCCTAACCATAAAAATACAAGTCTTGTCAATTACTAGTGAGAAAAAAAAATCCAGATATTTGTTGAAGTTTTTATCAATTTTATTAGTTGTGTTGTATGTAGAAACTTGAATAAAAGCTTTATTTAGTTT
>Ga0307518_10000452_pt1 | contig 31387 bp, 41 predicted proteins | sample 25_EM_MG_FD_203889 | JGI IMG/M metagenome (GOLD analysis project Ga0307518, IMG submission 203889) | Populus trichocarpa ectomycorrhiza microbial communities from riparian zone in the Pacific Northwest, United States - 25_EM | ecosystem: Host-associated > Plants > Roots > Unclassified | place... | reverse complement strand
TAGTAATGACAACGATAATCCACCAGCAGGCTATCAACAACAACAGCGACGACGACGACGACCTCATACGACCAGCATCGGGACCTGTCGGGCTCAGGAGCTCTTTCGCACCGCGATGACTCTGAGCCTTACGCTTACTCCAACTACGGTGGCTATGGTCCCAGGTATGGAAGATATCATGCTGGAGGGCGAGGTGGTGGCACTGGGAGCTAGAGTTCCACACCGATAACACCGTGGGCCAAAAGTTTAAGCACCGTACCCGTACCCGCACACAACGTACTGTACCGGGTCTACACCGACCTGGTATCATCACTGACACCGCGCCAGGTAGCCCCTGCAGAGTCTGGACACTGCAGGTTCCATATTCGGGTTATGCCAAGAAGGTGAAAAAATACAAGAGATACTTGGTTTGAGGCCGTAAATACTAATACATATATCCTCAAGGTCTCTCTCACCCTGCTGTCGCAGATCGAACTCTAGACTGGCTTTCGTCGATGGCTCTCACTGACCAACCTCTGAAACTCGAGAGTCTGGTGGCGCAGCTGTATTACATAGCAAACGTGACCTGGGCTAGTGGGAATATCTGGTTATGTTCTGCCGTTGTGCTCCACCGACATGCTGTTCACATGTGACGAGAGACATTCCTCGTGTTTCCCTTAGTTCCATGGAGTTACCGGACCGTAAACGTGGTGATTATCGATTTTATATTTCTGCTTTGATTCTGACATCCCATGCATACACCACTGCAATATACCTCCTGGTGACTTCATTTCGTCACCGTTCCGTCAAGACAGTTGCCGAGTACGTGGATGTGCCAATGCTAATGGATCAAGCATATCAACCGAATAATCAAATAGTCCAGTCGCATCCAACATTCAACCCGACAGGCACTGTTCTATTCCATCTGTGGTTCTAAGACGTATTACAGAGGCAGTGACCATCACGACAGCTCCAGCATAGGAGATAAAAGGACGACCAACGGTTGGCAGACCCCCAGGCTCACTCCAAGTTGTTTTTCGTCATGCTCAATACCTGTAACCTTGGTGAGACTTCATACTTCATCTGGTCTGAGGGGCGTGCCCCTCAACGTTTGTGGTTCCTTTCCCAAACAGCCCGTGGTAGCCTTTAACGATGGGGGACTAGGAGTAAGTCATGACTTTCGCTGTCAACTTTGTGAATGTAATCTCGGGTTATCAATAGTTCTACCCCACAAGAGTAGATAGACCACCAAACTGCACCTACTTGTTGGTAGAGGGTAATAGTTACATTCAGGATGTGGATGGGAATATCGTCCTCGTTGACGACCCGGACCCTCCTCAGGAGTGGGTTGTCACCTCTCAGGGCGGAGACAAGTACACGTTTGTCATCGACACCCGACAATTTTGTAAGATGCCTGACATGACAATCTCCATAGCGTTGTCAAGAAGGGTACTACCCTTGCCTGGACTGATCCAGGTGGCCAGCCTGGGTGTGAGCGTCAGGAAAGGTCTGCGTTTGTTCTCGTATGCTGATATTTCACACCCTGTTTTAGCTCCACTTCACTGAGTTGTACCCTATTCGCCCCGAAGTCCTGTTCGAGATCCGTCCTGCCTACGACTAAATGTTGGTGGAAGTAGCTTTGGGGTCATTGTGTAACTGTCGGTCAAATGTCGCCCTACCTGGCCTGTATGTACTGTCTGTATTACTCCCGCGAAAGCCCAATTGTTTACCTTCAATCAATTTTTTTGGCCTGCACAAAACATCAGTAACTCACATCTTCAGATCAGTGGCCTAGCAAGTCCAGCATTTTGGAATGCGACGGCACGAGATAGCTTCACCCTGTGAGAAGAGATGTGAGTAGCTGTTGCAAAGACGTGTTACTGTAACATTGAAGAGAGATAAATAATCAAATTGCAAGAATCACGTAGTGTACAAAATATGGACTGGCATGATAAATCTGGGGTGGATTAGGAACATCGATAATTGTGCACACCGATGGCCCACAAGATAGTTCTGTTGTGCTGTACACATGGTGTCCTGAGAGGGCACAGAATGGAGAATGTGGGTCCGATGGATGGCATTGATTCAGTGAACAAGGACATCACAAGTCCACGCAGCGACCACCGTAGGAAGCTGAAAGAAGTCTGCATCAGTTCAATGCGCCGTTATACCGCACGATTCCTTTTTGCCACACGGCCCAGGTAATTGCTCATGTCAATTAGAAAGTACTTATCAAGCTCGACTTGCTGGTGCACCATGTGAGCTAGGTCAGGGAGGTTTTCGATGGTGAGCACCGTATGCTACTTACGCTGACGTCCATTTCATGTACCGAACTCCTTTGACCCGTTTCGGAGACACGGAATTTGAGGATATCGAAACCGCAATGGGACTAAAGATGCAGGTATTCAGAGACTAATACCACCTGCATCTCCAGCAGTGTTCGAAGTGCCAGTGGCGTGCCACTGGATCGTCAGAAAGCCATGGCGTTCAGCTGGCAAGTGTGCCAGTGCTTGGCATGATTATATAATTCAGCCCTGTTGCAACATGACGATTAGCGCCCGGATGCGCTGCAGCGGGGATAGTTGGTCTAGCTGCAACCACCATCATGCTGACCCGAATCGCAGCAGTACTGACAGTTCTCCTGGTGCGTTCCACTTTCCCTTCCCTCTCTGCCCACACCAAACTGCAACTTGCAGGCCACATACATTTACCGTAGCGGAAGCATCGTCAAACACCACATCCTCACCCTCCCCGACCTCCCTCCTGCCTACTTCGCAGGCGGCAACTACACCGAGCACTGCACACTCATCACTGACCCTGACCCGGTTGCCAACACCATCACCGCATGCGAAGACATCACATTCTGGGACCACTTCGACTCTGAGGGTGCCCTCGCACGGCGCCTCGTTCTGCTTGGCTGCGACCCGAACCGCAAGGCATGGAACACCGTCATGGGTCCGTTGCGTGACCCAGAACCACGTGCATTCCTCTGGCTCTTCGATACAGACTCGCGTGTGTTGCAGCCCGTTCTGCTGGAGGGATATCCCGCCGGGCACGACTTCCACCCGCTCGGTCTCGATGCGGAGCCCTCTCGCGCCGGCGAACCCTCTGCGCTGTTCGTCGTCAATCATGCACGTGAGCGCACGACAATCGAGCAGTTCGTGCTCGACCCTGCGAGGCTTGGCGTAGCTACATACATCCGCACGCTCTCGTCGCCTGAATTCGTCTCCCCCAATGCACTCGCGCTCACATCGTCGACGTCGTTCTACGTTAGCAACGACCACCTCATGACGCGTCGCCTTCCCTCGCCCCTCGGAAACATTCTCCCGGTGCTCGAGTCGGTCGGGGGTCTCCCTCTCGGATGGCTCGCCCACGTATCACTCGCTCCAGACGGGACATTCACACACCGCGTCGTTGCGCGCGGTATACCCTTCCCGAATGGTGTCGCACTCTCGCCGGACGGGCGCATCGTGGCACTGGCATCCACGACGCTTGGCCAGGTGCTATTTTATGATCGCGATCCTGCCACGGACGACCTCACGTTCAGCCATGCAGTGCGTGTTCCGCACCTTGCGGATAACCTGTACTATATGGAGGACGGCACGCTCGTTGTCGCTGGCCACCCGCACTTCCCTTCTCTCGTCAACGTCGCGGCGAACATCACTGACGCAATCGCACCTAGCTGGGCAGTCTTTCTCCGTCCGATTTCGGATACCACGCGTGTTGCGTCGGAGAGGGACTTTGCGCAGAGGGCATACGATTTGCGCGCACCGTTGTCGGCGTCAGCGATCGCGCCTGCTTCGCTGACACACGAGGTGGAGACGCTGTTCCAGAGCGACGGGACTGTGTTTGGGACGTCGAGCACCACCCTCGTCGACTCGCGCACGGGAACGATGTATATGTCTGGTTTGTATGCACAAGGAATGCTGGTCTGTCGGCCGTGAGCTTGATTCATACATGTAATGCCTTCAACGTCACAGTGTTTCCGGTTCTTGCTAGTGTATATGTACGTTATGTATATATTCGACAGAAAGAAAACAAATGGACATGACAATACTACGTATAGACGGAAAGGAAAATGGCACGGTAAGGGGTGTCGCTAGTAAGTGGATAAACCATTACAGATATCGAGCGTCTCCGTACAACAAGGCGTGCACGTAAATAACAAAACAAAAAAAAGCCCCCGATCTAGAAGAAATTTGGAAGGAATGATCTGAAGGAGTGTCAGTGGACAGGTAGAGGGTAGAGCAGGAACACATACACAGCGCCCAAACCAATCGCAAATGCAGCGACACCCCATGCAAACGATTTCTGCTGAGGTTCCAAATGGAACCTCGATACCCGTTTGTTTGTCGCAATTTTCCGTTCCTCCGTCTCTAGTTCCTTGAAATTAAAGCGCAATTCGTCCTTGCCCCCCTCCTCCTCTTCTCGGGCCCTCTTTAATGGCCCATTTACTACCTCATCCATGTCCATCGTCTTTGCATGCCTCTCTGCTTTCAGCCTCTCAATAAGCTCCTTCTGGTCCGCCATATCCTGCGACAAGCTTGGTTTCGCGATCTCGATCGTCTCTGCGTCATCCTCGACTACCGTCTCATCCGATCCACCGGGCGTCGTCACCTCTGCAACTCGGACCGTGCGTGCGATTCTGACGGACTTGGGTGACTTGACTGCCATTGGAGATGGTGGGGGAACGGGGCTCTTGGTACGTGCGGATCTGCGCGGGGGTGGTAGATTAGACTGGGGAGGCGGCGGTGAAGGCGCTGGCGAGGACTCCCTGCGCCTTTTGGATGCCGGCATCGACGCCGAGGGTGCAGGTGGTGCCGCTGAAGTCGTGGATGAACGAAGTGAATACGTGGCCTTGGGTGTAGTTCCACCCTTGGTCGAGCGACGGTAACTGGTGTTCGGGTCGGGTTGGGCCTCAACGATCATGTTAATGATATCTAAGAGGTTATAGACCACTCCAAAGTGGACGGCTGTGTCTGGAGGAACCCATGTCCCTGCAAGACGGACAATTTGGGGTTCGCGAGCTGACCCGTTGTTTCCAGCGAGATTGTACATTTCCTTTACGTATTGAGTCTCCTTGCGTTCGTCGGCCTCGCTTGCAGTGGGGAATGCGGCGCGGAACATGGTGGTGAGGCTAACGGCGCCGGTGTCATATCGGCGGATGATGAAGGCATGCCCGGTAGGCTGTGGGTGGTCTGTTAGTAGGGAGACAGGGGTATAGGGGACCACACACAGTTGGGATCTTTAAACGGCCAACCTGAACAAATGGGCGATGTCAGTTGCATGACTGATAGTCCGAAGTAAATGACGAGTACCAAGACCTCATGTCCGTCGCGATCAAGTGCCTGGTATTTCACAGGGGGCAACTTACTCAGGTCAACTGCAAGCCAGCTCAGTAGTCTTCTTGTGGACAGAAAGTGTACATACTCGACTTTAAATGTGGGTTCTGGTGTCTTATTGGCAGCTCTGGTCGAGACATTGCAGCGTCGAGGAGGAAGGGAAACGTAAAAGTCAACAAACCAAGCGCGTTGCACGTGGGAAAAACAAACAGCCACATTTTCAAACTCCGAGTGCGCGTCTCAGTTGCCCCTGTTTTTCGCTATTCAACTCTGCTTTGAATAATCTTTCCTGAAGGACATTCGTTTTGTCGCACACTACTCTGTTGTGGACAGGCTCTGGCCAGACGACCGGTTATCCAAAGCACCGTCAATCTCGGTAAAAGATGTTTCCGCTACCGGCATTTACATCTGTTTTGCATGATGCCATCAGGGACTAAAGTAGCAGCGTGAGCATCGATAACGTTTTACCACAGTACCACAGAGCGATTGGCATGACCAGTATGCCCCTCCTCTGCCACATCTCCTTTCGAGACTAATCTACCTGAAAAGGATTCATAGTTGTAGCGAAAGATACACCGGGTGCGTATGCCCGGACCCTCGAAACTGTGCGCCAGAAGGGGGGTATAATCAGCGATGAGTTCGAGACCCTTCAGGTGAGTACTACTCACACGTACGTCCAGATCCACCCTTTCCTCGCACACTCTCCAGATGTTTTCTGTCGAAATGAGCGATGCGGATGCCCAAGGTCTTCAGGCCTCGTTCGTAGATGACATCCTTAGCTTTGGTATGTTTGTTTTGTTTAGAGTATTGTCTTCTCATGTTTCATGAAAAATCAGAGCCCGACAAGCAAGTGGGCACCAAGGCCTTGGTGTGATAGGCTGTAGTGCTATGAGTGTATCTACGACGTCTCTCATCGGCCTTAGAAATTGTATTAGCAAACCTCTGACCACTAGGTCCGCACTGTGCTACTATGTCTGTAAATAGTCGGAACACATTTCTCGACTGAATCTCAAGAGCATCCATAGGCCCAGCCAGCCATAGCCACTATGGCAGGAGACCCCGTTGCTTCGTAAAACCGCTCCCTCCAGCCTTCTCCAGTCTGGCCTCAATACGATAACGTTGCCAACATCGGCATGATGACTTGTTCAATCTGTATAATCTTATGAACACTCGGAGCTCCAAGCCTGATGACCATCCACTGCATTGACCATCGCCGTATGTCTTCGATTTCGAATTGATTGCTCCGTTACCGTGATAGGCTTGATAATCGAAAGCCTATCTCTAGTTTGCACGATATGGTCATCGATAACGCTTCACCAGTACTTCCTACAGCGGTTGATCTACAGGACTAGTGCTGTATGTCCCTTTACCATACTAGTACTTTAAACGCATCTGTACTGTATATACCGCATTAGAAATCGACTACATAGTAGCCCCTATTCACCAAATCTGCCGAGTGTCCCTCCTTGCTACTACCAGCATCAATCATGCCCAGTATGTGCCTGTAAATTCAGAACGTACTACTATCTCTTCACTGACCTATCTGAAAGAATTCATTATCACCGTGGAAGATGGCGTCCCATTTGCCGAGGCCAAGCAAGCCATAGCTTCTACTGGGGTCACTATCATCCAGGAGATGCCCTTTCTTCGCGTACTATCGTATCCCTGATGCCTAGATGTACACTTCCTAACGCACTTTTCAGATGTTCGTAGTCGAAACCAGCACAGGCATCGCTCTCTCCGGTCTCCATTCTGCCCTTGCCGGTATCGTTGCCAACATTGGTATGATCTCTCATTCGATCTATTTAACTTTACCTCATGAATATTTAGAGCCTGATGGAATCATTACCACCCAGTACTAGTGTCTATAATAGGGCCCTTGTCTATGGCAAATTCTATACATACGTACATACAAAAGATCCCCTTCGTACACTGATACTCACCAATATGCGATCGAATGAACATAGCCACCCTCTGCGTTGGGGGTAGTAACACGCGTGTCGAGGCCAAGACGGTCAGTCAGCACCTTCATATACTCTGGATGGAGTTGCTACACGGGCGACGATGACCGCGAGGATCTTGCACTTCTGTCGTGCGTCGTGCACCGGACATCAACGGTGGATTTCGTAACCCGTAACCGATGGAGCAAATACCATACCAATGTCTGAGGTGTGGCCTCGGGTACATGATTGTGAACAAACCCTGGGCCAGTGGGCCAGGGTGGAGCCTCAAACCTTGAAATGGCAACCTGTTTCTTCCATACATAGCGTCATAGTAAAGGGGGATCTTCGTTCCTTTTTATTTGGAAGGCCAAAGGGCCTCTGTGGGTCCACCTGATGGAAGCCTTGCGCTGCGAGGCCAGCGCTCTAAAACCCTTTCCCACTACCCACCAAATCACTTCGCCTACTTATTTTCGCAACCCTGGTGCTCCTCGACCTCCGCAAGTTTTCTGCTGATCGACTTCGCACGAAAAATGGTCGCCGGGATGGGTTGGCGCATCTTAGCGCTGTTCTAGCTACCAGCGACACTTGCATTGATCAACTTGTGACCAATTTACTCTCCGTCCCGAACCTTTTCCCATACTTATGCTCTGGTGAGTTGTTTGTGTGAATAACTAGTAGGAATGGACTTCACAAAAGACAGTATCACCCAATTTTCCTATCTTGTATGGCAGCATCATGGCTGCCTTTCCCACCAAACCAGTCAATCTTCTTGGATCCTTCGTTAGGAATCTCCTAACTGAATTGTCAACCCTGGTCTATACCTTGCCCTCGAATGCTTTTACCACGGAAGACTCACGCATGGTTTCGAAATACAAACACTACATCACCGATGTGCGGGATGTGCTTTCCATTTTGCTGAAAACAGACTTTGCTGTTCCTTCGAATCGAAATCGTAGTAAATCCCGGAAAACGAAAAATAGGTACCTCACCCCGCAGCTTAACGAAGCTTCATTCAACAATCTTGGACTCCGTATCCCTTCCAATGCATCAGAGGCCACCAAGACTTCGGCTGGAATACTGCGCACTTTAAGCCAAGTTCTACGTGTATGTAGTGTTGCTTTCGTGTTCGTTATTGCTCATTCGTTTCCTAGTTTTACCTTGATATGTTATCCGAGCCTGCACTCACAAAGTCACTGGAAGATGCGTACTTCCACAGAGGCCATGATGGCATCAGAGTAGAAGGTCCATTGGAAGAGCAAGCTCTTAAAGGTGCTCTGCAAACTGGCACTGGCAGTGTATTGATGATTTTGGCCCGTGGGAAATCATCATATCCGACAGTGCCACAAAAGACCTCCGAAAGCGAGTCAGGAGGAGCGACAAAAGGAACGCTGAAATTGTTGTGAGCAGAATAAAGTATGTGATGTTAGACATCCATGAAGTCCGCCTGACCTGAACTTACTCAGACAGCTGTCAAAGGGCAACTTTTCTGGTAATAATCAGAGAAGGCTCAATGGTCCATCACATGGCGTGCCCATTTATCAAGCCGAAGTGCTCAGTGACCTTAGGATGGTCGTATGTCACTTCATGGATTGTTCAGATCTAAGGCTGACTTGACCTCAAGTATCAAATCGACTGTGTACTAGATGACGACGAAAAGGTTAGCAAATTCTCTTTGCAAAACCCAAGGTTCATTATGTATGTGTCATACCTTTCAGTCAGAACACCAAGGTTTGGAACTTGACCGAGCCGTGGAGTCCATTGACACTCATTCTTCCCTGCGAAAGTTATCAAGATACATGGCATCTGTACGCACAAAGACCTCGATCAATTTGGGAATCCCTCAGCAAGTATTTGGCTCGAGGAAAGGAATATCAAGATAGGTAGGTTTCACGTATTCTATTATCCAAGACGGCACAGTTTACCTCGCGTAGGTGTACCTTCAGAGAGCGGACACCAGGTGCCGATGTATACATCCCTGCATCCTTCCCTGGAAAGCACTTCGAGTCTGTCGACCGACCGACCCCCATCATGTTTGGTGATGGTGACTATCATAACGTTCGTGCACCATGAAATTGTCTTTTTGTACACCACTAATCGTACTGATCTATGCAGTCATACTCACGTATTCTGTAGGTTGTCTCCTAGGTTAGAAATGTGGTCTAACCTTCTGGCTAGTCTTGATACATACGTCAAATTTTCCAAGGTACGCTCACTCTTATCTTGGAGTAGCTTTATCTGATCCCATCCGATGCCAGGCTTACCTGAATGGTTTGTTGACTTCGTTTCGGGTTCATAAACTCACTCCAAATGCAGGACTCATCGCTGACGAGGAGGTTGATCTACCCTTTCAGCTAACGTACGCCGTAATTACTCAGGTGATTTGGATTATCTCTGACATGCACTGTAGTCCCGACGAATGGGAAATTGTTCAATGCCCAGCATCTAGTTTTGTCCTCGGAAGGGGCGGCTCCGGGTAAGGAGACCATTTCAAAGGAGTAACATGCTAACATGGCATTGTTTCCCCAGCAAAACTACAGTTATCTTCTATAAGATGCTTGGCGTTCTTAGGGCCTGGGAGCACAGCTCTGGACTTCCAAAGCCACGTCAAGTCTTTGTCACAAAGTCCCGGGTCCTTCGCGCCAATGTTGAAGAAGATTTCAACAATTTTCTGGAGTCTTTGGCATTGGCGGGATATACCCGGGAGGAGCTCAACGAACGTAGAGTTTGTTACACAGGGAAGCAAAAGATTCCAACAATGAAGTCACCTAATCCTCGAGAATGCCACTCAGGAACTCCCCAAAAATTCAGTGAACTGGGTGACCACGATTTCCCACTCTTCATTATGTTCGATCGTGTAGGTCTTGTTATACCCTCATCACTCATGCTACACTAGTAACAACATGCGACAGTTGGCAACGATGATTGTCGCTGATCTCCAAGATGACGAGCGCTGCCCAAGATTGCTTGTTGATGATGACCCATTCGTGACCTATGACGTCTTCGAAAAAGCTTACTGGCCTCGGCTTTCTAAAGAAGCCACCAAGGGTTTAGGTAGGGATGGATCCAGTGTTGACTCGCATCGCGCTGACTGCAATGAGCATAGCGCCTTGGTTGGTTTTCAGCGAATTTATGGGCAAGTATTGTGCTATTACTTCTGGCTGTCCATTGAACAGGAACGTAGGGGTCATCAAGGGATCAGAAATGGCGTTAAAATGTCCTGGAGGCTTCTTGGATGAGAAATCCTACACCGATCTATCTACTCGCGCCTACCCTATCTTTGCAAACCAAAGAACAATGCTGTATAACGTCTTTAATTCCTACGACAAGCTCAAGCATGGACATGACATGGCAGACAGGTTTGTTAGCGTTACTTCGGAGGTATCAGTTGATTCTCACTCCCTCGGGTAGAACGTACGCGATTTTGAAGGCGTTACTCTCTGGCGTTCCCTTGAGAGGGCAGCGGGTAGATTATATGTACCTTTTCAGCAGATGGAGGCTTCGTTCTTGCTGACACCCTACCTGACAGATATGTCGATGAAGCCCAGGATGCTCTGATTATAGATACCCTGCGTGAGCACCAAATTTTATTGTCCTGCCCTATGTTAACACAAGAATAGTCTTGAGAATTTTATGCCGGAACTCTCAAGGTCTGTTCTGGGCAGGCGACACTGCACAGACCATAGCTGCGGGGTGTAGTTTCCGTTTTGAAGACCTGAAGGCCGTCATATATCACGCTGAGGTACGTGCCTGAACTACGCTCATGGTTCCAAGAAACATTCTGGTCCCGTAGGCGGACCCAGAAATGGGAATTGAGAAGGCACAGATCAAGCCCGCAATGTTTGAACTGACAACAAATTACCGCTCGCATAATGGAATCGTGAACTGTGCACAGGCAGTCATCGACCTTATAGTCCGTTTTTGGCCTAATACCATTGATGCTTTGCAACCCCAGCGTAGTGTAATCCAGGGATTAGAGCCGATATGTTTCTCCGGGGGAAATGTTGCATTTTCATCTGAGCAGTTCTTCGCTGGCCTAGCGTATGAGTCTCTACATGTCCTTATTTCTGATGGTGCTGCACCTGGAAAGCGGCTGTGAACTCGGTTCTGAACAACGTTTGTCTATTCCAAGTATTCATGCCCGACACTATTACAGGCATTCTCGCGAGAGACGATGCGGCTCGAGACAGACTGCGAGTCCATGTTGGAGAAAGAGCCTTGATCCTGTACGGAAGTTTGCAGATTCCTTGGATAAGCTTGCTAACGTAGAGTTCGGCACCATTCAAGAGAGCAAGGGCTGTGAATACGATGATGTGAGTACCACCATACCTCAGGCACATGTGTGCAAGGCTAAATTGCGTGTAGGTTTTCCTTCACAACTTCTTCGAGGACTCTCCCGTGGAGTACACGCAATGGCGTCTTGTCGCAAGTGCTTGTACAAACAGCGCAACATCTGTATCATTTGCTAAGGACGAAAGCCGGTATGCTTTACTTTGTACAGAGGTAGGCAACCTCCCTCTCTATCGCAGTCATGTATACTGAGCCGTGAACAGCTCAAAATGCTCTACGTTGGAATAACGCGAGCAAGGAATAACCTGTACATCGTGGACAAATCCGAAAAGAGCCAGCCAATGCAGGTATGAACCGATTCCGGTGATCTTCCTGCACATGCTCAATTAAGTCAGACATTTTGGTCTTCTCGGCATCTCCTCAGGCCCTCACCTCCGAATGCTAACGTACTCGATTTTGTCGCCTGGACTAGTCCGGAACAATGGGCAGCGTCTGGCCGGAAGCTACTGTCTGCTGAGAGATATAAGGAGGCTATCTACTGCTCCGAGCGTGGAGATACGCCTCGTGAGCTCCGAATTGCAAAGGCTTTTCAACTCCGTGAAGATGCGAAGTGCACCCTTGAAGCTTACGGACGACGTTCAGCCTATGTCACCGCGGCTGAAGCCTTTCACGGTCGCGCCGAAGAAGCTGCCGAGGCAGAAAGAGTTGACTATTACCAAAATGCCGCGGAATGCTATATCCGTGCTGGGAAAGTGCAGAAGGCCGCAGAGTTCTACGTCCTCTGTGGGGACTTCGAGGAAGCCGCCAAATTATATAACCGTGCTGGACACCATGATGAAATCGTGTGCATGTTTGAGCGTCACCACAGGAAGATATTCCCCGACTATGATGGTATCCTGTTCGCTGTCTGTCAGCAGCACTATTGCCATCAGAACATGAGGTTTATCGATTCTCTCTAGGCTCGCGATAATGCGCTGATGGTAACTTGTAGGCCACCGATACCCCTGTTCCCGTCAATCGACGCAGAGCTCCAATATCTAGAGAAGGAAGGTTTAGACGATGCCCGCATCCATGTGTTGGAGTCTCATGGAAGACATGTCGAAGCGGCTGATGTCTACCTTCTGAATGGAAGGCTAATGGAGGCCATTCAATCCTGCCTGAAAGTTGAGGAAGACGAAGCAGCATTCACGCATGGGGTCAATATTATCCTAGACACCTTGTGGAAGGATTGTCCATTCTCAGTGCCAGCACAGAAGGTTCTGAAGCAGGAGACAACCGCTGCACGTGTCCTAGAACTTGCTTTAAATCTTCCACAGAATCGCCTCAATGCATCAGATGGAGATCAGGTACTATGACCCACTGCTATCCACATGAGGCAGGCGTGTCTTACATGAATGTTTTAGATCCGCCTCTTTCAGTCACTGCAACAAGGCTCCGTTGAGGAGATCTACCGATTGGGATTGTCATCTCTTGACCGAGGCGATGATGCTGTCGCACTCGTTGCTTTCGACGCTACACTCTCCCAGTTATTCATTCTATGCTCCACGAGCCTTTCCGAAATGAACCAGTTGCTAAAGCGATTTGGGACATATGTCAAGCTTGCAGCTTCGATCATCTCTGATGATGAACCCCTTGCTACGCAGCAAGCCAGAAGGGTGTTTGGCGTCACTGAACTACCAGACGGTTCCTACACGGTTCGACAAGGCGCTTTCCTTTGCGGTGGCTCCAAATCCAATCATTTCTTGAGGGTGGATCTCACCATCCGGCTAAAGGAACAACTACGCAAACGGTTGTGCCACAAGGTCACCAAAGGAATTGAACTTTACAGTCGAAACCCTCAGTTATCAGCTGTTCCGTGCCTCCCCTTCCTCCTCGATGGCATATGTCACGATGCTCGTTGCAAGCAAAGCCATATCCTGAAATCATCAGAGAATCCGGGTCAATACAATGCGCGAATCTCCGTGTATCTTCGACAGGCATGCGTTCTCCACTTGATGCGCACCATTCACCCTCAGAAAATCTGGAATGAGAGGTAATTCATCTCTCGCTACTGGCATAATCCATGTCTCACAACTGCCACAGCATGAGGGACCAGCTCGTCCATCTGTATAATGCGGTTTATCCACCTATTTTTTTCCAGGGCTCGATTGCCGAACTTGACTGGTCCACCATCGAGGATGCCTCTGGTTGCGTCACGATTGTCCAGGAGTCCGTTCAAGATACGCTCCGTTACCTCCAGTCTGGCGACTTTTGGAAATACTTAATGGATGTTATTCGTCTGACGCGCCTGGGCCTGACATTCGGCGGTCGTCCTTTCGTCCTAAACTCTGCTTTGTGTGCCAACCACGATCTTTTCTATCGGATCCCTTCCCTACCTCCAAGTCAGGGAGATTCATACGTTGTCGAAGGAATTGCGAGGGTTCTTGATGGGTGCAACGATAATTGTATATCATTGGGAGTGTCCACTTTGCAGTGAGTGTGCCACAGTAACGGTTTTGGGGCAGGAGTGTGACATTTTGCAGGTATATACTCCTAAAAGGTGTTCGCTTGGACATTTCTGTTATTTATGATTATGTGGAGGAGATTTGCAGCATAATCATCCTGTCGCTTCACCTTCACTCTGATGGAGGTTCCCCACCCTTGCACAACATTCTGCTCCCGCGACGATGGCTAGCCGATCGGTGTAAACTCTTTGGCAGCAAAGAAACGGCCTCGATACTTGCATTTCTAGACTGCATGCAGTGCTTGATGGATCGACTCCGATCAGGCAAAGCCCATAGTATGTCCATGCATGTGCAACCGGTCTGACCTAATCCATTACCAGAGTGGTTTACCCTACCTCATAACAAAGATCCATTTGTGGATATCGCCGTGGCTAAATTGTACGTCGTCACATGAATGAGCCGCGTATTGCGAGAGCTAAACACTTTGTCAGGTGTCGACTGCTCTGCATTGGTGTGTATGCCATTTATTCTTAGAAACTTCGCTTCATTCCATCTTTATAGTTGGATACAATGTCCGTGACGCAGTGACCAGCGAAATAATTGCGAAGATTGTATTTCTTTCGCCTAGTAAGGTCGATAGCAGGAATATGTATGTTTGTCCTGATATCAGTTGTCTGAGCCATTGGCTAACCACGGTAAATTTCAGTAACCACCAGTTGGATTACCTGTCCACAATACGATCATTCGATGGTGTCGCGCCCTCAAGGGACTTGGTAAACCTGGTACACCTGGATAGGTGTAATATTGCCGGTCTCTTTATTCCTCATGTTACAAACCTTGCGTATGCGAATGTTTTCGACATCCCTCGTCTCGTTACTCAGTCCCAAGATATATGTGATCTCTTCGCTGGACTTGAACCATGGACCGTAGAAGAATGTCACAGGCAAGGTATCACAGTGGCGGACAAGACTGCGAACCGCGAGACTCACTCGAGGAAGCGAGAAAAGCACCAGAAGGCGCCAGAGACCGGCGTTGTCACCGCGAAAAGCCAAGGACGAACTGGATTTGGCTGCGTGCTCATGTAAGTGCGGTACAGTTATGGGTACTTGGGACGCGATATGTAGCCTCTAGCGTAGTCAGATAAGTACAAGAATCAGAGATGGTACGAGAGTTCAAGATAAACATGCAAGTATGAAAGGGTCCATTAGAGAGTGGGTGCAAACCACTGGGCCCGGTAGGGTCGGTCGTGGATCGCACAAGGTGGCACGTGGACCGCTAGGCTACAGTTTGATTCTGGACGGCTTCCCTGCTATGTTGTCGATATGTATTTCTCCGTGGATGTATTGACGCTGGGTTGTAAGTTGGTGTCAAAGGCCTCATCGTTCACTTCCATGGACGGATGGGGGGGTAAATATGATTATCTCCTGTTACACTTTCTGTACTCTCCGCAGCACTCTCACTATCTCATCTCTTGACACAGATGGAAAATTTGACCCCGTGCTCAACGGTATCCTTACATTATACATACACGAGGGGTGAGGCCATAGGAACGAGGCTCAAATATCTGATTTAGTATGACAAAAGTCAGTCAAAGTTGCATTTAATCAGGCAGCTAGACCTACCACGCCAAAAATGTTCCGGGTCATAATCAACCCACCACCGCGGTAGGCGTCCAATCTTTTTCCTCAGCACCCACGCATGACCTGGCCATGGGCAATCCGTATCCGGATCACAATCGGCCCATAATGCCAGGATCCGAACCCCAACATCTTTTACCAAACATTCCGGAGGAACTTCCATTCCAGGAGGAATTTTTGCACATGCGCGGAAACATTGGGGGATACGAAGGGAGTCCTGGACGTACGAACAGGCATTGAAAAGCATGGTTGCTCGGTCATGTGGTTTGCGGCCCGGCCACATATGCTTAAATGCAATGTTGGCAAGTTTCAGGAGTTGTTCTTCGGAAACCATGAAACCAAAGAGTTGGAGGTGTCCTTGCACACGGGGTGGCCGAGTTAAGATCTTGTTCACCTTGCGTTGAAGATGAGGGGCGTCCTTCCAATGCTCTATCGAAAGATCCTCAGAGTCGGTCATCTTTTATGACTTAGCTGCATCGTATCGCTGAAGGAACACAGGTTCTCACCTCGAGACTTTCTAGGCATTCCGTCAGAGATGTGTTTGTGGACGACATGGACATGAATGTGTTCAACACTTGCCGCGTCCCTTGTGGTTTTAAATGTGCAGACGATACCAAATAAGGAAAACAACAGGTAGCGAGTAGACTATCTAGGATATCCACCTCAACATATCGTGCAATTGTTCGACCAATGTGACGCGTCTTTTCAAGTGGGCACTCAATTGTCTTTTTGGTGGAACTGATGAAACCATTTCTTGTGAGGTCCACAACACAATGATGACGTGGACACCAAGTTATCAGCCCGGATCTGAGTAAAGGATGATAAAAATTTGGTATATAAGAACAGATAGCCACCACTTGTGTTCTCCAATCTGCTGCTCAGCACCTCGACATGTACACAGATCCTGTTCCAAACACGGGTGATGATCAACCTACGAGTCTGGCCTCAACTGGACGGTCATTTAACTCGTTCAATAGAGGTGCAGCACCATTGTCGTCGGACACAGAAATTGTGGGTTATCCGTTCAGTCTTTTCAAGCTCTTCACATTTGTTCTCACTCACCTTGTGTTGGATCTTTAGCATTCGCCTTTGGCACGATCGCCGCCGCTAATAATGCGCGAACCCCGAGACTTCTCCCTAGCCATGGAGATATATTTGGCAGAACGGGATGGGCGGGAATGCCCTTGGTATGCTGTGTACAACAGGGTCCTAAGGGACTATATATTCATGAATCCTGATGGTGAACAATGCATTTGCACTGTTATCCCGCAGTATTCGCTAGTGGCTGAGTACGATGCGGGTCATTCGGCTGAGACGGACAAAATCGAAGTGGAGCCAAGGCCTGTATATAATGCACGCCTCTTTCTTCAATCGCCAGCTAAGCCCACGTTGCCCCGACCCCATTCGGATGTACATATGAGCTCCCCCGGCGTTCACCAGGATTCCACGGTTCAGCCCTCAGCACGCACTCCGTTTAATCCCACCCATCGGGATGCAGATAGTCCACTCTCCTTCATCGTGGCAAGCGGTCCTACCCCTACGGGTGGTTGTCTCAATGATCATACAGCCCCCCTGCAGCCTCGAACACCTGTTTCCTCCAGACATTGGGATACGGATAGCCCTCTTTCGCCATTGTCATCTGGCGGGTCACCTTTTGTGCTTCGTTCACATGCTTCCCGAACCCTACCGCTCCCCATCAGTCCAACTCTGGCGGTTCATAGGAAGACAGAAGAATTCCGACGCAGTGATCGCCTTAAATCCCGTCCTGCTCTCCCGGTCCAACGTTTGTCATCAGAGATACCCATAACCCCGCCAAAAGTTAATAAAGTAGCAAGTACGAAATCTACAAGGATCCCTGATTTCATTGGAGCTCTGTGCACCCTACCAGCTCCACGCCCGTTAACCACGGAGTTCCCCAAGCAGTTTTCTATAACAGAGTTTGGGGATGTTATAATGCGAACTATCCTGATAGTCGAAATCAAATCAGAGCAGCGGAGCTTGGATAACAACTGGGAACGCGTTTGGGAAAGGCAGGTCAAGGACCAAGCGCGTCATGCATTCCATTTTCACACAGATCTTGACCGTCTTGGTGTAATAATGGCTTTTGGTCGGCGCTGGATTTATATCAATGTCAAGCGTCCTCTTCCCGATGGTTTAACAGAGTCGCAGAGGCGGGATTTAGATTACATTCCATCCCCCCAATCAGATTGGCAAGATACGTCTTCTGACATATTTATGGACGTTGGTCAAGACCTGCCGCGAAATCTGGAAGATCGCCACGTTACGCTACCCAATGAAGAGGACTCTACGAATTCAGACATGGAAATGATTGCGCCGCGATTTCTCTCAAGCCAATATGAACTTCCGCCTGGAAGGCCATACCTAGAATCCTATCTTCTACAACCCGATGGTCGGTCAGAACTTTTCCTTGAAAAAATATCGGAAGATCTCCAAGAGCTCAATAATGATATTTGGAAATAAGCACGTATGTTCCGCCATGTTGTTCGTTGATTTACAGAACATTTACCTACTCCAGTGGGTTCCCGTATCAGTTTTGTGGTGGCGAATCGGCATCGAGAAGAAATGGAAGTTGTCTGGTCTGCCGAGGAGATGGTGTCATTATGCTCTCTTATCTTCCATCATGACTACATATACTTGTCATTACCAGCCTGTGTGATAAACAGTTATCGAGGGAACATAATCAGAAATCCTCTAGTCGAGTTTCGGCCGGGGAGGATTTGGCCTCCGTTGTGGCACTTGTATATCTGAGCACCAACCGTCTTCGAGTACATTCCAAAGCTTGTTATCGTCACCGTATAATATGCAAACTTTTCCTACTGCAAACTTAGACACAGTGCCTCAGAAGTCTGTGTTTGGCAGCTAGACAAGCCTGAAATAAGTTAACAAGGCCTCCGATAGTACGAAGAGATGGCAGCTTGTGACAATTCGACTACAATAAAGTTTTCATGAGGACGGAAAGAATACGTCAAGGTTAGATGACGATCCTACTGATACACATGTATTATCTTGGGGTCTTACCGCCACTCGCTATGATTTGTCGCGCTCGAAGTGTTAGTGTGTCTGAGAAGGTTCTTATCCGAGTCGCACACGCGTGGCACACTCATTCCATCCGTCTCGCTGCTCATCTTTGGGCAGAGTTTATGTAAACGTCATCTGCGTAGTTGGTCATTTCACTTGCCTTGTGCTGTTCCGCATGTAGACTTGCCTGAGCACCTGTCTTATCTGCCAGTGTAGTGTCTTCAGCCTGTATCTCGTGGTTTCCTTTGTCTCTCCTCTGCTCTTTGTTACTGTTAGTGCCGGCGAGGTCTTATTTGGCCTGAGCTTTGTCACCTTGTCCAACAAGGTCAGAAATGCGTCAGAATTTTTTGGAAGGGCGCGTTGACGAGGGTTTCGAACCCCGCTTCGGTAGTGAGTCATCAACCTGTGTTTTTCAATCTCCGTCCTACTATCAAGTGGCTAATCTTGTAGTATAATTCTCGGTAGTCAATGGCAAAAGTGTTAGTGCACAAGTCCAATAAGGATGGCCTCCCATTTGTCTCTCGTGCTGCGGTCAAGTCCATCGAGCCGTTGGTCTTCTATGCGTAGGTGTTTTCTCGGATGATGGGTGAATAAACACTCGTCAAAATCATGCAGTACATAGCTGCGATGCTATCTCTTTCACAGCTCCAAGTACACATTCAAAGGCATCAGTTTCCCTGTCGGGGGCGTGCCGAGATCAAGGAACAATAGTTGGTGAAGGTGATGCTGGTATCACTGGAAGTTGTTTCCTGGTGACTGTGATTTTGTTGCTGCTAGCTGTCGTAACGCTAGTCTGTGCCACTCGTCGGATACCCTCAGCGGTATGGCAAGAGAGGATCCACACTGGCTAGTACCAGTGTGGTGCTGCACGGGGACGAGAAAAGTGCTGGCGTGCTCCCGAAAGGGACTTCCTCGCCCGGCTGCCAGCTGGCCGCTGTTGGCTTCGCTGACAAAGAAGCCTCCTTGTCCCCACCCGCCTTCACCCAGTTTTTCAGACCATCCTTGCGTCGGGTCGCTGCCAGCTCACACGCTTCGGCCTACTCCCCTCGTATGTGGTAGATGGTAGTTCACCTAAACAGCCCCGGAAGGGCGGCGGTCGGGGTAGCGATTTAAGCCCCCTGACGAGAGCTTTCGCAGGCTCGAAACCGCAGGCTCAAACCCGCCCCTTTACCTGTCCCTGTGTGTACTGTACGCGGCCCCGATCTTAGGAGAGGGGTGTCCGACGGACACGACAAACAGATTTGATCGCCCGGGATACCTCTCTTCGCACACAGACTATACACTACCCCCCTTCGGGGGGTAGTCTGGGCAATGTTCTGCTGAGAGGCGTGATTGGAAGCACACCACTTTCCCACCCTTCAAGAGTGTCCACTTTGGTACGTGCCATCCACACGTGAACATACTAAATAGGTGGGTATCACGATTAGATCGTCTGCGACGACTCCGTGGACCATCCTGATGTGTTCTCGCGCACCCAGCACAATGTCCACTATATGTCCGCGGGCCCCATTGGCAACATCCAGATCCATGGGGACATTCAATGTCACCTACTTCCATACCGAGCGCGATGTCCACTTTGTCCGCAAGCCCTCCACGTTCTCGTCAGTTTTTACCCCGCTCCATCTTGATTTTAGCAGCAACTGTGAACCTCTCTTCCAATGTTAATTGTTGTCCTTGAATAGTGCCAAATGCCGGACAGTTAATCAGTGTTTGGCCAAGTGCCTGTGTACGCGCCTTCGCACACATGAGGTTCCATTTCATGCGCACTGCATGTCTGTGTGTAACTAATAATGCTTCACTCCAGGGTGGGGATGCGAAGTCGGTGGGGAACAATCTTCGTGGGTTAACACAAGTTTGCAAAGCATAGATAGATGATTATCTGTGCAGTCCCCGCGTCGAACATGCTGTAGCAGGTCCAATTTCACTGCACATCCATCACTCGTACTTGGGTTTTCAACCGCACCACCACCTCAAATTGCTCATACAATCTCCTTCCTACCATGTCTTTATCCACATTTTTCTCGGGGTTGTAGGGCCAGTAAAGTGGAACAAATGGTTTAGCAGCCACGGGCGGAAATTGGTGAAAATTGTCCACGAGAATGACATTCACACCACCAAACGGTTCGTCTGAAATGGTGCCCTCATGTGCTTTTGCACGGCTGATGGTGCTTGCAGTTTGGCGAATATTTCGCGCCGTGAGGCCATTGAGCAGGGCGATTGATGGATGATTCTTATCTTCAAATTTTTGATTTGGTTGGATTGGATTGGTATATGTAGCTCGTGTTGGACAAGGTGTTTGCCGTCTGCGACGGCCTTTTTTCTAGTTTAGCGTAGTCGGCCGTATTTTTATTTCATTTCATTACCTCCTCGAGGACACGTCCATTAGAGTGGAGCGGAGTCGCGGACACTGGGGTCCTATACTATGACGTCAGTCGAGTCCCACACCGGCTTGGCATGTGTTATTGGAGCAACTCGTCCAGTCACTATTACTTTTCGCCACAACCAACACCAATCATGCCCAGTATGTCCGTTATTAGTAAATCCAGAACGTGCAGCTCTCCACTGACCTATCTAAAAGAATTCATGATTATTGACCCCATGGGACGAGGCCAAACGCATAGCTTCTACCGGGTTCACTTTCGTTCAGGAGGTGCCCACTCTTCGCGTACTGTTGTTTCCCAGGTGTCTAGATGTTCATTTCCTGACACACACTCTCCGTTGAACCCGGGGTAGGTGTTTTTCTCTTCAGTCTCCAAACTGCCTTTGCCAGCATCGAATTCAGCATTATAGAAAGCACTCACTCACTCTTTATCCTCACTTCATGAATGGAGTCATTGGCATTGAATCCAGTAGTCGCATATAGATAGCTGGATATTTCCTGTAGAGTAGTGCTCTCTTGTCTAAGGCGAATTCTATGGTTACAAAACAAAAGATCTCATTTATACACCCACCTCCTTACACCAACTCGGACCTCCCAGACAATGCTTCCACTAAATCTTTCACATAAGCCCACCACATCTCCTTTCCTCTCCGATTCTTCATATCCGCATGTTTCACCATCTCTTGCACAGGTACCCATCGTAACGATGTCCCCTGGATCGTGATCACGGCCGCGCTCTCCGGCCGCGCCTGCCGCACCTTCGGGGGCTGCGCTTGCAGTACTCCGTGATGCTCCTCTAGGAAGGCCATGCAGCGCAAGGAGAGACGCGCAGCGCGGGCACGGTCCATGGGGGAGGGAACGCCCCCCTGGAGGATGTGTCCCAGCGAGGCAGAGCGCGAGTCGAAGAGATCTCTTCCTTCCTCTTTGAACATTTTCATGAGCACGTCAGTCGAGTACACGGCAGACGAGCATTCGTTGCTGGTGTGAGCGTGCGTGTTAATATGACATGTGAGTAAGAGAGATAGGGATACACACCGCAGGACGAGGCGTCCTTCACTCTTGCCCTTGGCATCGAGACCGTAACGGATCTTGAGGAACTTGACATCTGCACGGAGCAGATCGAGGTCTATCCCGCGCTCAGGCGTGTACACGAACGATGCACCGGTCTAGTCAACACACGCATCAGCGCTCCAACTTCTCCATGTCATCACAAGACATACCGCCAGGGCACCCATCGTAGCAATGTACCCACACTTGCCGCCCTGGGTCTCGACGACAAACACCCGATTCCTACTCGCACTCGCACTCTGCTTGATCGCATCGCATGCATCGACGAGCGCGTTCAGACTGGTGTCGCTCCCCAAACTGAATTCGGTCATCGGCACGTTGTTTGAGATCGTCGCGGGGAGGTGCACCATCGGGATGTGGAACGCGGGGTAGTACTTGCGTCCATTCTCGAGGATCAACAGCGCATTGAAGGCTTCAAATCCACCGATGAGCATCAGCCCGTGAATATTGTGCTCTTGGAAGCGGGAGGCGACGGCCCCGAGATCGATGTCGGGCAATGTGCGGTTCGTCCCGAGTTCAGATCCACCCCGAGACATCCACCCGTCTACACCGAGCCACGAGAGCTCGTGGATTGCATCATCGAGGAGGCCTCTGAAACCATTGTGCACCGCAAGGGGTGTGTGACCCTGTTTGATGCAGTATCGCACTGCGGCGCGGGTCGCGGCATTCATACCACCTGCAGGCGCACCAATACTAGAAGATGTGAGGGTCTCATAGATATACGCAAAGTCCCCTGACTTACTGCATGATGGCCACTCGCATTCGCTATAAGTCAAGATCAGAATAATTCGGATCAGTGTGCCTGATATAAGTTACCTTGTCTTCAGAGAGCAGCCCTTGCTTATAAAGTGTAGACGTCGTGATAAACCCCTCCAAACTCTGTTGGAACTCTGGGTCGCGCAATGACATTGCCTTGGTAAAGTCTCTGGCGGCAATAGCATCAGCAACTGCTCGTGTCTAGGGTTCCATGAGTACGCGATCCCCAGAGGAGTCGGAATAGTACCATTGCAACTGCTTCCATGAGGGGTACTCTGGTGATTTTGTTCTCCCGCACACCTATCATGTACGAGGGGGTATCTGGCGTTGCTTCCAGAAGCGCCCTGACGGCTTCCATGCCCTGTAACGTAGGCTACATGTGGTTGATTGAGACATCGGGACGATGGATTGTCAAAAACACTCACCAAAATACGATCGAAAGCGCACGGTCTCCCTCCGCGTTGGGTATGTCCTAGGGTAGTAACACGCGTGTCGAGGCCAAGACGGTCAGTCAAGACTTCCTTTACATATTCTGCACGGATAGGTTTGAGATTGCTGTCATGAGCACCTTCGGCGACAATCACGAGGGTCTTGCGTTTTCCCACTTCACGGTGCTGTGGATCAATGAAGATGAAGTGGGGGGTTCGCAAGTAAGGAGAGACATACCCTGTAGATTGCTTCGCACATTTCATTTTCCCATGGGTCTGACTGGGGTGGTCTCTCGGGGATGAAAATAAAGTCTGCGCCAGCACTGTCTCGACGTATCAGTTCATTCAGCGCTTGCTGTGAGGAATGTAATGGTTGACCTAACACCGGCCAATAATGCCAACCACCCACAATGCCTTCCCATTACCTCCAGTACGAATGCCCTCGAGTGCGACGCCGCCGTCGAATTGATGTTGTCAATCGCTTCACATATGCGATGCAGCGCTGTCGGTGCACCGATCGTGAGATCTGTCAAACTCATATCGTTGTCGATCGATCCAACGAGCCCAACGATACGGAGGTGTCCATGCCGTTTGACTTGTTCGTCCGTGATCTTGCCATTTGCTTGCAGCGTGCTGATGAGGGAGGGCCATTCGGAGCGAAAAATATCGGCACCCGTCAACGAGCCATCGCCACCGCAGACGACGAGCGCATCGATGCCTTCCTTGATGAGGTTGTATGCGGCAGAAAGGCGGCCTTCTGGTGTGCGGAATGTCTTGGAGCGCGCTGTTCCGATGAGCGTTCCACCCTGTTGCACGAGGTTGAGAAGGTGCTGCGCTCGAGTACCGACTAAACGTACCTCTGCGGACCAGCCCCTAACATCGTCCCATCCCGCACGGACGATATAGCGGCCCTTGAGAGTCTGCCCGCTGCAGTGATCACCCGTACCGTCTCGGAGGAGGTCTCCGTCTCCAAATCGGAGATTCGCGATGAAGTTGGTGGCTTTGCCGCCACGCACACGTTGTCTGGCGCTCGGATCAGCGACGGGGTCGTCGAGCGTAGATGATGTCGGGGGGTCGGTGTTCCCGCGAACGAGGCCTTCATAGCCTTCGCGCACGATCCACGTCTCCCAGCCTCTGATGGGCACGGTCAGTGGTTATGAGATATGTGGTGCAGTATAACGGGAGGTTGTGATACCTTAGTATACCTGCTTTGACGACAGCCCGAACAACGGCGTTCATTCCTGCACTATCGCCGCCAGAAGTAAGGACGGCAAGCTTCATCTTGGGTGGTTGCTCTGCATCTGCGTTGGCCATAGTGAGAGGTGAGGACAACGATGGTGGGGGAAGTTTTTCAAGGGCAACCTATGTGAACGATCAGATGGAAACGGTTAGTGTGGGCTATGATGATGCCCAGTCAGAGGAGACAGCGTGACTGTTTCGGCGATGACACGGTCATCGGTCATCACACTCAACGTTGATAGAACGTGTTTGTGATGGACCAGTGCCTAGTACAGTCGATCCCACCAGCGAGAGCATCGAGAGCCCGTACCAGTGACTCCAGAGTGTGCTGGTCCATTTGCTTATAATCTGTTCACTAATCACCCGTTCAGATCCGCTGAGCACTTCCGAACCGTATCATACTGGTTTCCCTTCGTTCGAGAAGGTCCTGCCTATTTACATTGCAACTACTTGCTTTTATGGACCCAGCCGTCCTAGCTCTTGTCCCACTGACCAATTGAGGCTAGATGGTGAAAGCACATTCCATGTCATTCGCTCATCTTGAAAGTATTTGACTCCGGGTTCCTCGGCCACCGCTTTCGCAAATGCTTCGACAAATCGATTAACACTCGAAATCGAGACGGATCAGCATCGGAGACTCCAGCGTATTTGTGCCACAAAACACATTGATTGAAGCCCTGGAGACCACGAGTCAAATGTTTACCTTTGCACCAGGTCGAGTGCGAAGTTGAGAGCGCATGCAATGTGATGGGGGCAAGACTCGTCGAGAGTGGATCGATGGGCATTGGGTAACAGCAGCGACGACAAAAAAACGTGGGTGTCAGTGACGGTGTCAGTGACGGCATAACGAGAGCAGCATCAACTCAGAGAAAGTCGAGGAAGCGCGGCAGGCCGGAGAAGCTAGTCAGCACGAAAATACAAGCGCAAAGAAAAAGATTTAGCATATATGTCGTCAAGACTACCCACCAGGCCTTGGAAGCATTGAAACGAGGTTCGTAGACTCAGACTTGGATGGGGAAGACTCAAAATCAAACCTGCAAACCTGAGCTGGACACAAGAGGACGAAAGAACTTGCCATGAATACAAGCATGCTATGCAGCCACGCGGAAACATTCGAAACATGACTACGGGATCGTTAGACCCCGATGTTGACGAATCAAAATCCCAAGGTCGAGCAGGAGAAGGTCAGACCGCACACCTAGCCCATAGTTATATTCAAGCACTGTTCTCCCCAACTATATTCGACATTTGCCCAACAATATTCGCCGCTGGCAGTGTCCAAGATCCCCATAAGTCAGTTGCCCAACGCAGTACGACATAAGCCGAGAATTTTCTCCAAACTGAGCGTGATCGTCCGGCCTTTCCATATCAACCACAAGGGGACCAAAATTGGATCTTTTCATATGCAGGTAATACACAGTTCCAGCCCAAAATCCTGGCAAAGAGAGTGTGGTCGAATCAATGTTCACCTACGAATCCCACTCAGGACTATGTCCCCAGGAGGCCCAGGGAATGAGTTCTTCAAAGAAGGATTCCCTAAAAAGGAATCAAAAACCAATACTCACTATAATCGCCAGTACTATGCCTCGTATATACAAAGCCACGCATACACGCCCGCAGAGTAGATGGGGAAATTCACTTGGTAGTACGACCGGATCTGTCAGATTTAGAGAAGCAAGAAGCGGAATAAATGTCTCAACATACGTATTGCGCTGCCACGTATGGTCAGCGATGTATACAAGCAACCTGTCCCCCAGATATGCTCCTGCGAGTCCATGAGGATGGCACGGGCCAAGGGACGACGGGCAACATTAATGCTAGCACCAGTTAGGCTAGGCAGGGCCAGGCACCAGTCGTCCTTCGATGTGACTTGAAACCAAAGCGCTGATACAATGTAATCTACTTACCTTTCAAGCGGTGCTACTGCGTGTGCCCGTCTCACCGTTGGAATGCGATGACGCGTTGTGCGAACGCTCTTCCGTGGCCTTAACCTGGATTATGTAAAAGCCAAGGTGGTGGATGATGTAATCAAGGGACAGTCACGGTCGGAGGTTGTCCGACTGCGTCCATGCGCATTGCGTCGTGCACCTTGGCTTCGTCTACACGGCGACTGGATGTAATCTGGCCTGGCTCTCGTCTGCCCCTTGCTCAGCTTCAGCGATGTCCTCCAGAAACGCCAGGGCTTTTCTTCTCACCTGTCTCTTTATCCAATGCATTCTCTGGTCTCGGAGCAGGTACGCGCAGCTCCCGTACGACTATCAGCTCCACCATTCGAGGTCGCCGTCGTTCTACAAGCGTAGTACACCCTCTACGTTCACGCTCGACCACTCACAGGTACGTTCTCGCTCGGTATCCCATTTCAGGATCGAGCTCCTGAATACCACCCCAGTGCCGGCCTCTCGAATATCAGGCGCAATCGGCGTCGCAATGTACCCATGTCCAACAAGAATGTCCAGTCTCCGACACAGTCTTGTCTATTCCATACCTACAAATATACTTCTGCTCCGATCCCAGCATCCGCCCGCTCGTATTCTCTGCCCTCCTTCTATGGCTCTTCTTTCTCTTCTCTACCCTCGGCATATCTGCATCCGACTTTTTCACACCCAATCTCGCCACTATTTCTCAGTTCCTTGGCCTTGACGAGAACGTGGCTGGTGTAACATTCCTTGCCTTTGGAAACGCGAGTCCGGACGTCTTTGGCACCTTCTCCGCCATGCGCGCCGACTCAGGTAGCCTCGCCATAGGCGAGCTCCTTGGCGCAGCCACCTTCATCGTATCTTGTGTCGTCGGATCCATGTGCATCATCCGCCCGTTTAGAGTCAACCCCGTCCCATTCCTCCGCGACGTAGGCTTCTTCACAACAGCAATCATCATGCTCCTCGTCATACTTAGAGACGGAAAAATACAAAGCTGGGAGTCTGGTATGCTAATTCTGTTGTACATTTGTTATGCGTGCACCGTCATAGTAGGCAGCTGGTGGGAGCGTCGAATCGAGAGGAAGCGCCGAGTCGAGGCTCTCATTCGGGCAGAGCAGAGCAATGAACCACCCATGCAACCCTATACAGATGACGAACCCTACCGTGACCAGCGTGAGTCTCGATAAACACGTTTCTCGTCCAGTAGTCTCATTGATGTCCTTCCAGCTCCTCACCCAGCGGGTTCCCCCTCATCTTCCGATACCTTGACAGCATCTCTCGAGTCCCCAAGGCCTGTGCACGCGCAAGCAGCGTCTGGCCACAATCCACCGAAGATAACCGTCCAGACGCACCTCCAGCATCCTCAAAAATCATCTCGCACCCCCTCCCCTATCAATACCCCCGCACACCTCACCCAAATGCCCTCCTTCTCCCTCGTTGGCGCACTCGAATTTCGCGACGTCGTCGCATCGCTGCAGAACCAAGCCGCTGGTGCATCCCTCAACATTTTCGACTCTCCCGTGGCGCCATATGCAGGTGGCCACTACCACCGCCACCGACGCCATTCGGGGTCTCGCACTCCCCCGAGCTTGACTGGTGCAGACCACGAAGGAGAACAACCAACAGGCCTCGACATGCCGCTCAATGATCGTTCCCCGCGTTTATTACGGTCGTCCATCGGTGAAGACCGAGAGCGCGAGGAGAGCCATCTACCGAGTGTCCTCGAGGAGGGCATGTTCTCCCGCTCACCACTCTCACCCCCGACAATACCATCTATCTCGCACACCCCAGCCTCACCGGTCCTGTCCGATGCGTCGACGGATGTCGAGCGGTACGTCCCCCTGACGAAAGGGCAGAGGATCTACCATGTCCTCGCAAGGACGTTTTATATACTATTTCCTTCGCTCCACCATTTCGGTTCGAAGACGCTCCTGGGGAAGATCGCTGCTCTGCTCGCCGCTCCCGCTGTCATGGCTCTGACGCTAACGCTTCCTGTTGTCGTGATGCCGTACGGAACCGATTGTGGGCACGAAGAAAAGAGGGCACGACATCGCCATCATCATCACGGTAGTCCTCAGTCGGCGCGGCTCGTGGAGTTCGAAGAAGAGGGCGTGGAGAGGGCGTTGATAGCGGAGGAGGTTATGCAGGAGGATCTTCATGAGATGGAGTTTAACAAGTGGTTGATGGCCGCTCAGTGTGTGTTTGGCTCACTTTTCTGTGCAGCCGTGCTATTCAGTGGGTGTTGGCTTTTGTGAAATGGGGGTGGATTGTGCTGATTGCATCCGTAGGTGGGACTGACCACATCGAATGGATACTCGCTGGGACGGCTGTCGGAGGCGTAGCAGTCGGACTACTCGTGCTGGTGTTTGCGGACGAGGGTGCACACCTGACTGCCCGGATGGCACGGTGCTCGATGGGCTTCTTAGTTGCCATCGTATGGATCATGGCTATTGCTGACGAAGTGGTCAACGTTCTCCAGGTGCGTCATTTCGTGGTATCCTTTTCTATCTACGTTATGACGTTTTTCTCCCCAGGCATTCGGCTTCATTTTTGGTCTGTCAGATGCCATCATCGGCCTTACGATATTCGCAGTGGGAAACTCGCTCGCGGATCTCGTAGCCAACATGAGCGTAGCTGTACGTGTGCCACGCACCCCACCCTCCTTTATACGCTGCTTACTCTCTTCCATTCTCAACCACAGGTTTTTGCACCCATCATGGGCTTCTCTGCATGCTTTGGCGGGCCCATGGTCAACATTCTTCTTGGTGTAGGCATCTCAGGCTCCTACATCATCTCACAGAAAGGTGGCGAACCGTACAGCCTATACTTTACGCCCACCCTCGTCAGCAGCAGCCTTGGCCTTCTTGCTTTGCTCCTCGTCACGCTGGTCGTGGTGCCCATGAACGGGTACATGCTTACCAGGCAGTGGGGCGTGTTCCTGCTCTTTGCGTATGTTATGCTTATGACGTTGCATTTGGTGGTCGAGATGAGGTATTGATCGATCTCTGCCGTGATTTTGATTTGTTGGCGGAGAAGCCTTTCCCCACATGCATATCGTGACCGTGTAGAGGGGGGGGGAGAGATCCTTGATATCTTAGGCATGGGTTGACCGACGCATTGTGTTCATTCGTTCGCATATATAATATGCATTATGCATCCAGTATATTACCATCGTTATCGTCCTCACCATCTTTTGCAGTGCTTTCTGTACAATAGTTCCGAAACATGGATCCATTTGTGCACCGACTGTCAGTCAGGGATGCTCAGTTCCACGACATAGCACCATTCTTACTTGCTTCCCTTTAGGCCTTGAGGAAACAATTATTTTCCTTCGAGTCTTTGGTTTGCCTGAGATGCTATCTGATCTTTGGAGTCTTGGAACATTTTCTAGGAGTGGTAAACTGATTTGACACCTTGCTTCAATTTTGTAGACATGGGATAAGGACACCAGGCATAAGGCCTTCAGCTTCCACACCTACAGAACTCCATTTACAATCAACAGGAGATAGTGCTGTTTGCTTACTAGTGGAGTTCTGGCAGTAGGTAGGAGGTTAACAAATAAACTTTTGGGGAGGTCTCCTGTCTGAATCTGTGAATGAATGGGTTGAGAGAACAGGAAAGAAAAATTCTGAATAAAGTCTGGCTTAGGAATAATACAAAGAGGAGGAGAATGCAAAGGGCCCAGCACTGATTCAATTAACTGGAGGGGAAAGGGGCCTTAGTAGCACTCTTGGCTAAATTCATTGTTTACACATTGATTGAAATCAGAAGCACGTGTACCAATGGAAGGTTTATTAAAAGGAACTCTAGACAGGAAACATTAAAATGAATGCTAAACATAAACCATCCGGGATTTTCGAGAGACAGGAGATCGAGTCAAAACAGTCGAGTTCTCGCACCCAGGCATTCAACCCTGTAAGGGGTTTGGGGTACCTGCTCTCTGCGCTCGAGGGCAGGTACAAGCACTGTGCATGTCCTCACCACAGCCAGAACAGACATGGAGCGGGGAATGTTGGTCCTGGCATCCTCCCTCTCGTTGCCATTGCGTACAAATCCTGCGAGATCGATCGCGAGTGTAGAGGGATTTGGCGATGCGGATGGCAAAGGTGTGATGCTTCTTGTTCCATGTGAGTTCCTCCCTGCAATCGACAATGCGGTGGGGGTGTCGGCCGAGGCAGACTGCACAAACAGAGAGCAGGTTGGAACGGTTTCGAGAGTGCCCCTTTTAAGGCGCTCAGCTTTAGTGGGTGAGGAGCAAGGGGAGTAGTTGACGGTGCTTACCGACTTTGACCGTGCATGGGAGGAGCGCGAGTTATACAGAACGCACAGCATATCATTAGCCTGGAGAAGGGGGTGCAGATAAACGTGGGCAGCAATGAGGAATAGCCGGTGAAAACCGTTCGGGAGATAGACAGGTTGGAGAGACGCGAGCCGTGGGGAAAACGGAGATCACCCGATGAACAAAGACCGGGTGGCCGGTTTGCAAGAAGGGGTGGGTGTGGGTGGAGGACGAGGAGGCGCATAGGAGATGAGTTAACCGACGGTGAAATGACAAAAAACGATGGGCAAATCACTCACCTTCTTAAGCTTCTCGATCTCTAGTACGCGGGCCTTGTGCACGAGATCTTGGCGCGTTTCAGTAAGAATGACCGTGCATATCTTGGCGAGGGACCAGCTGTGCTTGGTGTCTATGGCTAAGTGCCAGCGTTTGCGCTGGATGCCCTGGTAAACTAGTAATGCTCGTTGGCTGAACTCGTCATCCGAGTACAGTAGACTACCTCATAACGCATCTCAATGGGACCGCCAGAAGTTTATGCATCAGGTCGTTTATGCACAAGGCTTTTGTCACACCTATGTGACATCCGTGTGACACGTTGTGACTAGTGTTGACAAAGACACGGCACTGTGCTATATTGTTGCAACAAGGAC
>Ga0307518_10000450_pt1 | contig 31453 bp, 35 predicted proteins | sample 25_EM_MG_FD_203889 | JGI IMG/M metagenome (GOLD analysis project Ga0307518, IMG submission 203889) | Populus trichocarpa ectomycorrhiza microbial communities from riparian zone in the Pacific Northwest, United States - 25_EM | ecosystem: Host-associated > Plants > Roots > Unclassified | place... | reverse complement strand
ACCCTACGGACTGCTCAAACAGCTCCCCGTACCGGAGAAGCCTTGGAACTCCATCTCGATGGACTTCATAGAGCAACTCCCTTCATCTACCGGCTTTACAGCCATCCTGGTCGTGGTAGACAGGCTTTCTAAACAAGCCATTTTCATCCCTACTCATGACACCATCACTAGCCCGGAGCTTGCTAAACTCTTCCTGCTCCATGTATTCTCCAAGCACGGTGTTCCCGCCCATGTCAACCAAGTGTGAACTGATTACCTGCATCAGTGACATTCTTGTTGGTAAGCACAGTTTTTGTCATGCAATCCTGAAGACTAATGTAAGATTTAGTTTAAAAGGGAACAGTACAGAAGCACAAGGTTCTTCATCATGATGCCAGCCCATTCAACATTATGATATATGATGTGCTGGATGGAGTTCGCAGTATCCTTATAGATTGGGAGTTTGCAGTCGAGATTACCCTCTGAGTGGAGTACAATGTTGGTGGTATGGTGAGCATGGTTTTGTTGCCTTGGATTGAACCACTAACATTAAACTAGGGCACCATCCCATTTCTTTCCATAAAACTTCTTGAGCAAATCTCCAGTGCATTTTGAAAGAAGCTGAAAGGTGGGCATATCTACAAGGCAGATGATGTCACTTCTGTCCAAATTCATGGTGGCAACTTCAAGATCAAGCATACACCAGCGGATGACATTCAATCTCTTTTTTACGTCCTCATTTGGATCATGATCTTGTATGATGGACCATTGGGACAGGAGAGGCAAAATTTTGACTTTGAGTCCTTGATACTTGGTGAATGGAGTGAGGGTGCCATTGAAAACCTCCAGGTGGCCAGAAACTCAAAAGTTGCTTTTGTTTTGGAGAGCAGTCCCAAGGTTCTAGAGGACTCCATGTCCCTGTACTTCCGTGACCTCATTCCCCTTGCTCAAGATTGGCAGGAGATTTTCTGAGAGAAATACGGCTCTCAGGATGGGGTTGACATCAACACCTTGCTGGAAAAAACTGAGATATTCCTCAGTCACATGCCACCAGAGGACCCTCCTGAAATAGAGAATGAGTGTTTGACCAAACAAGCCAAGAAGAATGCTCTATGGGAGGCCTCCAAAAACCTTTCCCTTCCAGTGAAACGTGCCAGTAATCTATGGGATGCTGGAAAGAAATGTATACATGATGATATGGTTCAGAGTGTGGGTGACTTCCCCATTTCTAATTTGTCCAAACGTCCAAGATTTCTGGCTTGATATCACAGTTACTGCAGTGTTTGTATTTGCATCTATGTACATACAGTGATCTATACTTCTGAGTATCCTGACCTGCATGTTCTCAGCTGCACATTCTTGGCAATGCACTAGCTGTCGGATCCGCGATGCACTAAAATTTTGTCCTCCATTGTTTCTTTCCCTCTGCCTGAGTTGTCTATTTCATGCCTGCTCATTCACCATTGAAGAAAGCCCTGAGACAAAAGCAGTATTGGGACAATACTGAAGATGCATTGCAGAAGAAACACAAAGCACATACTACATCGGATCAGCCCAGCTACTCAACCTCCAAGTCTCTACAACCTTGTCACAGTGGTAGGGCAGGAGTGGGAGTCGGTGGTCGCATTCTTCAATTGGAACAGATTGGTATTGCAATTGAGGGACCACCACACATATTGAGACTGTCAAGACTGGTTCTCCTCGACGATCTTACTAGAAGGTCCAGGGGTGCAGGGGACTAATGAGGAGGTAAGTCCAGACACTAGTGGGTGCTAGTTAGTGTGGAGAGTCAAGTCCAGGTCATATGAATGAAGTCTGGGCATTAGAGGAGCACTGGGAGTAAGTCTGGGTTTTGTGGAGTAAGTCCGGACCGTGGGAAAGTAGTCCGGAGTTGAGCACAGCTTGTCCAGAGTGAAGGACATCCCAGAGGTGGGATAAGTCCTAAGAGGTCTAGCGTCGAGTCTGGGACAGAGGTGGCTTTTGCCCTTGTGCGAGTAGGAGACTTGCTAGGAGCGGACATAGGACCAAGGGGATGAGATAGGACAGAGGCCAGAGTTGGCTGGAGTTCAGGAGAACAGGATGAGATTAGGAGAGCATGGGGTAGTACAGACTGAGGAGTATCTTAGTCAAGATTTGATCTAAGGAAACTACTAGGCCGGAGTATAGTAGTTTATATAGTAACGAGACTAGAGGTGAGTATATACAGTGACAAGTAAACATCCTATTGTCGAGACAAGGGTCAGAGCAGAAGTGGATAGGAAAATAATCCAGGTACAGGAAAATAAAGCAGGGACAGGAAAATAAACTGGAGTGGAAGCAGAAATGGGGAACTAGTTTTACAGGGATGATGGAGCAGATGCAGGGACAAGTAGGTAAAGGGAACTAAGTTGGAACAGGACAAGTAAGGGTCAGAGGTGGGCTTAACTAATGTTAAGTCCAGAGCAATGTCCAGGACTGGAGGAAGTAGGACCAGAGGAAGTGCAAGAGCAGAGGGAGTGTACAGGTGGAGGAAGGGCAGAGTAGCTGGAGGAAGGTCCGGAGTTGGACATGGAAATGTCCTAAGTCATTGGTGGACCTGACAGAGGAAGCAGAGCAGGAGCAGGAGCAGAACTGAGCTGGAGTTGGATATACCATCTGGAGTTGGGCTACATTGCAGACAAGGCTAAGGGAGTGGCTGGACTGAAACTGGAGGAGTGACTAGTGGTAGATACAGGTCCAACACAGTGGAGTTAGACCACAGATCTATCTGCAGGAAGACAGGGGTTAGTCCTGAGGTGGAGATGGACATAGTGACCGGAGTTGAGCTGGAGTGCAGCTATGGGGCTGGAGATGGCCAGACTAGATCCAGAGTTGCATCTATGCCTAAGGAGAGGTCAGGCAGGCCAAGGTTAGACCGGAGTTGCAACTGAGAAAAGTATGGATATGACAGAGACCCACGACTACCTTCTTCAATGATACTGCATCAAACCCTGTTACCCCTGTTAATTCAAGTCGCAGACCTCGAAAAAAAAGTAGGATTCTATCTTTTGCTCTGCCCAGTTCATAATTACTAATGGTTTCCTTAGAAACAACTGCCTCCCACGAGTGCTGTTGCTTCATCCGATGGTTCTCATGCAGGTGTTGTGATGCAGGTCAAGTAGCTATATGCTTTCTTTTGGATGTTGAGCTGATCTGGTTTAACAGGGGGAGAATGCACCTGTGCCTAATTTTCACTCACAGGCAACTGGCGGCCACTTTGGCTTTCATGAGCCAGCCCATATTGTCCCCCCCAGAACAGAGCTGGACCTTCAAGCTCTGAACAACCCATATATTGCCAAAAAATGTGCCAAGGAATGTCAGGCACCTCCATCACAAATCGAACACTTGGTTCCTGCTGGCTACAGTGTCTCTGATCTTGCTCACCAATTACCTGGCCTCCCACATTATAGCCAATCTTCCTCGTCATGCACCACTGATCATGTGTTGTCCAGATTCGACCAGAATATAGACCCATCTTTGTGGAATGCACTGGTCTCTGGGAAAGCAGGGGAAAGCAGGGCAAAACAACAAGGTCGTGGACAACAGTGAGGGCGAGTTGGGACCTGAGGACCCTTCCTGGGAAGGGCATTACAATGGGAGTGAGGATAATTCAAATGGCAAGTCATCTGGAGAGTCCAATGAAGAACATGAGTTGCATTGTAAACAAGTGCCAGTGGGTTGGATTTGTTTTATTTTCTGTGATCATACTCTGATGTTTTTGTGCAGACTTCAGGGCTGAGACATGAAGTGCTCAAATGACCAGACACACATCCCCACCACCTGACAATGATTTCGAATATTCTTGTGACGAGGCAGAGGAGAATGTGGCCACCCTTGTAAGAGGTCCTGTCCACAAGGTATTTTGTTCAATCTGGTCGTGTTAGCATGCTCAGCCCTTCAGTCTCCTGATATGCAGACCATCAATGTTCTTGACCACCACCAACAGAGGAATGGGTGCCCTCGTCCCCCCAATCCTGCCGTACTTGCGTCATTGCATGACCAATCCATGGATCCTGACACTAATGACAGCAATCCTCTTCATGAATGCCATGCACCTCATAAGTTTCGGCGAGTTCAGAACCAGCCAGCACCGCCAAATCAGATTGCCCACTATCCTCCAATGTGGAAAGATTGCTTAGAAGAAGCCAAGATCGAGTGCAGGGCCATACATGCCCTTTCTAATCCCTGGCCGAAGATAAAGATTAATGCTGATTCACTTGGAGACAGTCTTATGACTGTAGTTGTGCAGTGGACTCAACATGTAGGCTTGGACCCTGGTAAGTACTAACTACTTCAAATACATTGCTGCATTGACCTTGTTTTAGGCTATTGGCCTGACAAAAAAGATGGGATGGTGCAGCTGGTAAGTAATTTATCCGTGTATATTTTGACCTAATAGTGCTTCGTGTTGCAGCTTTATGAGGACTTGTCAACCTGGTGCTCCGAGTTGAAAAAGATGGCTGTTAGTTCTATGCCCTTGTTTTACAGATTGGAGCTGCCTCTGGGAGTCGAGTGTCACGATCATGTCACATTTATCCAGGAAGCCACTGCTACATTGCTTAATCAATCCATGTTTCTCAGGGATGGCATTGATGAGAATGTAAGTTCTCCCCTCTGCACTGACTTTATCTGAGAAAATTATAGGGTAAAACATGGAACTTTGCCCACCCCGCTCTTAAGGACGTCATCATCAAGTTTTTTTACACTGGCTCTTATCGCATTGCTCATCAACAACCTGACATTTTTTGGTACCACATCCCAAATACATGCCTTCCAGTGGTGTGTACTGTGGCATGGTTTTATTTGTGTTCCTCCACATCATAAATCTGAAACTTCAGCAGCTCAATTGTGTGCTTGATGGCCATGCAAAGAATGGTGCTGGAAACTCATTCCCAAACTTTTTGGCAAAGGATTATTCTTCAATATATAATGCACTCCTTATGCTAATCAAAGAGATAGCAAGGCACCCTTATCATAGCTCTCGACTTGCTGAACACCTCAGCTCGTGGGCACGTGAAGGCCAGTGAGTGGTTGTGATAAATTTCCTGCCAATAATAACCATATTACTTTCAGGGTAGCATTGCAGCAGGTGGATATTTCAGTGGGAAGGCATGAGCATCTTCAGATCTTATTGGATTAATATAGCGCATGTTTTGTCATTTCTGTGTACTAGTAGGCATTTATAATAAATGTTTGCTTACTAATGACTTGGACTCCTAATGAGTACATCCTATACAATGATCTGGGAAGAGTTGTACAGATAGCTACAGAAGCTCAGATCCACAGTGTTGTGTATTCTGGACAAGTTCATACACCTAGTGGGAGCTGTGTGGAGCTGTACAGTGAGCTACAAGTTCACCTTCATCTGGACAATGGTGACCAGAATGGACTAAGCTGGGGACTCTGTGCTTCTGTGTGCCTCTGTCCAGAGCTGTACAGAACCAAGTGATTTGCTGATGTAGGATGATTGGTAAGTGATTGATAAGGGGGATAATGGAGATTAGTAATGCCAAGAGGGGATGAATAATGCGCAGCAGAGTGAGTCAGAGTGAGCCAGAGTGACTCTGTGTGACTCAGACAGAAGGGAAGCACAACCTGTGATTGATTGAACTTTAAATCTGGAGATGAGCTTCTGAAGCAGTGCCACTGATGGGAGTGGCTGGGGGATAATAAGAGTAACGGTCACAGAGTGTCACAAAACTCTTGGATTGAGCTTCGGTAGGACAAAAACATGAAATTTGGTGCTCCCCAAGAGCAGTCTTCCCTTGAGCAGTAAGGGGAAGGTTCTGTACTCTATAATGGCTCCTAAGAAGGGTTCTAGATCACTGTATCATTCGTGTTTGCTGCAGGATAGCAGGGAAGCAAGATGAGAGTAGTGGACTTGATGTGTCCAGGGAAGCAAGATGAATGACAGAGGAAGATGGATGTGACAGGACTATGGGATGAAAGGACCATATGCAGAGGACTCAGGAGACACAGAGATGACCAGGTATGAATTTTCAAGTCTAATGATAGACTTGAGGTGACCAAAGTACATGCATGATGCAGGACTGATGAGGAGAACGTGCTGACCGAGAACAAGGGGACTGAGGGAGCAGGCTGGGAAGATATGTACCAGGCAGTGCACAGGAGCTCAGGGAGAGGCTGTCCCAAGAGCAGGACATAGTTGAGGTCTGCTGCAATAGAGGAGAAACATTCCAGAGAAAATGTGGACTCCATAGTGACTGATGAAGCGGGTGTCTGGATTGCAGGTGGAATATCTCTGTGGAAAATAACCTGATTTACATCAGAGCTTGACAGGCAGATAGACCATGGTCTAGGCTCCATGATGGTATAGTCACACACCTGATAGCTTCAAAAACAGCAGAGCTATTCAAAATATCAGAATGCTGGCACTGGGTGCCTAAATTTGACATTTGGGCGCTAAAAATGATTCTTCTCTTTCTCCTTCATTTCTCAATTGTTTCTTCTGCTTCTTTGGTTGTTCTGGTATGGGAGTTGGATTGCAGAAGCTTGCATTCCTTTCTCATACCATTAGTACTGTAGTTATCATTAGGTTAAGTACCATAATCATCAGTGTTGACAAGAAAGTATGATCTTATCTAATCTTATCTAATCTTGGAGATTTCCAGAGATCACAGTTACATGTGATTCGGAGTAGTGTCAACTGGATTACCAGTAGATCACATGACCAGCTCCACAGGATAGCCAGAACTGTCACAAGCAAGGCACATGTTTAACACATGCTGATGCATGTTGCAGGCACATTTCCAGATAACTATGTTTATGGAAAGTGCACCTACTACATATGGGAATATGGTGAAATAGGCAAGAATAATACTTATCTATGCACAGACCATCTGCTGCAGGTATATATACCCTGTAGGATTCCCTGTAGTTCCTTAGTTCAATACAGTCTCAACTATTCTCTCATTACTCGCTACTCAACAACACTCAACTTCTTGAACCAGCTACTAGCTATCAAAGGTACACTTGCATCCCTCCATTGCTGTTGCCCCAGTTTTGTTGCTACAATCAGTAGGTTAAGAAGGGTAGTCATGACTAGGTTAAGTACCGTGGTCATCATTAGGTTAAGAAGGGTAGTTATGACTAGGTTAAGTACTGTAGTCTTACTTCTAAAGTAATATATAACACTATATAGTTTGCCACATCCAGTGCACAGCTATATAGTGCTATATAGCTCTATGAATGCTATAATAGCACATATATCACTATAGAGATAAGCCCCCTTCTATATAGCAAACCATTTTTTCCTGATGCAACACCAGTTCTGCAGTGGGTATCTCCCTTGGCCTGTCCCACCTTTGCAAGCCTTCATAAATTCTGTGTGACTCCAGCCAACTCCAATTCTTCAGTGGGTATCCCTCTGCAAGCCTTCATAAATTTTGTGTGACTTTGGCTGACTCCAGTTCTTCAGTGGGTATCCCCCTTGGCCTGTCCCACCTTTGCAAGCCTTCATAAATTTTGTGCAACTCAGGCCGACCCCAGTTCTGCAGGGGATATCTCCCTTGGCCTGCCCCACCTTTGCAACCCTTCATAAATTTTAGGTGACTCTGGCCCACACCAGTCCTGCAATGGTTATCTAGCATTGGCCTATCCCACCTTTGCAACACCTTGTTGAAGCAATACCTATATATGTAGAGGAACTGCTACCCCAACTCACCCGTTGGGTGGAGTGCACAACCTGAGATGATAGCGGTAGCTGGTCAAGAGCTGTTATATTATGTCAGCAATGTCCGCTGTTTATATACAACAAATAGTACGATGCATGACTGTGATGCGTGATGTGTGACATGTAACATCTACTCTAAAGAGGACTACTACTAAGTCTACACTAATATGGGTCAAAGTTCCTGCAGTCTTGTGCACACTTCATCAACAGTTTATGCTGGGTGCACGTGTGAGTTCAACACACCTTGTCATGTTTTGGTAGCTCCAGCTGACACTGGTTCTGTAATCATTATGCTGCATCAGCCGACCCACCTTTGCAACAAAGGCTATACTACCTTTTGCTAGTAAACTGTAGTAGTTCCACTCTCACACACCAATCCTAACCCAAACCAGTTTTGCAATGTTTATTAAGCACTGGCCTATCCTAGTTTTGCATATGTTGCCTGGCATTGGCTAGTCCCACCTTTACAGGGACATGTACATGTTGGATGTCCCACATTTACAAGGGTCAGTGACTGAACCATCTGCACTCAATGCTTGGGAGTCTACATGCCATCACTGGGAGACCAAGTTTTCTCAATGTGTGAAGGAATTTCAGTCAGATAATGGGGGTGAGTTCATCAGCTCTGCCTTCATTTCTACACTCAACATGGCTGGTATATCTCATTGCTTGTCTGGTCCTTATATGCATCAGCAGAACGGGGTAGCAGAACACATTATTTGCACTGTTGAGGGTTGCCTGCTGGCCATGTTGCATCTGGCAGGTCTTCCTCAGACTTATTGGGGTAAAGCAGCTTTGACTGCAGCCTACCTGCACAATCACATAGAGTCACATGCTCTTTCTCCAGGCCAGACACCCTATGAAATGTTACATGGTCAGCAGCCCAATCTGTCTCATCTATGTTTGCCATGCTTTCACTCATAGTATTCCCTTAGAATTACAGGCAAAGCTCAGTCCCAAGTCTAGGGAGGTTCTCTTTATGGGGTATCCCCCTGGGGTCAAGGGGTATCAAGTGCACAACATAGCCACTGGTCAATTCTTCAATGAGAACCTGAGCCTTCCCCATCTCACTGGGGAGGCACCAGCACCAGTGTCAATGCCCCTTGATGCTTCTGGTGAAGTTAGTGATGATGACAGTGATGATGGAGCACTGCCTGTTCCCTCTCCTGGGGCCAATGACTCTCTCATTTCTCATCCACCAGCTCCAGAGGCTCCATCTCCACCAGCAGCAGTGGCTCCATCTTCCTCATCCCCTACTCAGTTGGGAACTCTGTGTCATTCAGCACAATCTTGGGTTCTTACAGAAGCTCCCTTATTGTCTTTCAGTCCTTCTCCCGGCTATGGGTGGAGTTCCTTCTCACAGAAGCCAACCAAGGCAAGAATCAGACACACTTTGATAGCCAGTCGCAATCACAAACAATGCCCACGAAACCATTTGTGCAGGCAAATTCCTCTGTTCTGAGCAGTCCCTCCATTTCACTTTGTCTCAGTGCATCTTCACCAACAGGACTCAGGGGCACGAGACGACTAGCATCGTTTACGAGCATAGGAGCTGTAGCGAGTTCCCCAAGCCTTAGTCTGGGTCCACCACTGCCTTCAAGAAAGGGGAAGGAGAAGGAGGTGGTATCATGAGGCTGCTGACTTTCCAGTTTGTCAGACTTGGACTTGCAATAAGAACTTTCACATTTGCCAGTAACTGCACTCCCGGCATCTATGTTATCAGATGTCATTGTAAAAGTTCTTCATCTCTGAACAGTAGTCCTATGTGGCCATGCACAAGGTATGTGGATGCAATGGTTGTACACTTGTGGGCTGAGAAAATCATTTGGGGTGTTTTGTACAATGCTGTGGATCACCTGGTCAGTTTGGTAAGTCCTAAGATTGGGAACAAGGAGACACATATACCATCAGGTTGCAATTTTCAGGAAAATTTGGAGCTCACTAAAACCATGCCCAGTGTGATGGGGGTCCCAGGTTCATGTTACGACCATGCCCAACTCCGGATCTTATCCGGTTACTCCAGTTGCATCGCAGCTCTGTAGCTCAACTCCGGTCGCTCGTCACTTACTCCGGTCACAGTCGTGCAGATAGTCTACCGTTAAGTACGACCCTTGTTCTATACTCCATTCACTCGTTACCACACCTCGCCGTCTGCCCTGCCTTGACGTGAGTTCTCCGTGAACTCGATATATCCTATACCTTGTAGCATTTTCACCGGACCTGACCTAGTCTTTACTCCGGTCGTTCCTTGTCCACCTTTAGGCTGTTTACTTGTCACCGTATGTACTCGTCCCTAGTTTGCACTTAGTATAAGTACTCTGTAGATTATCCTGTACTCCTCAGTCTGAAATCAACCATAGTCATCTACTCCTGGTTCCGTCCGTCTCCGTCTCTATCTCCGTCTCCTCTTCTTGACCGGAACCTACGCAAGGGATTAACGCTCGTTGTCCTTAGTCGTTGAATCCAAGCGGTCACCAACTCCGGCTGGACTAATCTCTTGTCCAGCCCTCTGCTCTCTTTCTTCGTCCGTCTTCATCCGGACTTGTCCGGACCCCCTACCGGAGTAGACCCAGACTTGACAGTTCAACTCCTTGCCAGTCCAGTTTTTCTACAATCCTATGCACTTGCTCACTGCTTGGTGGGGGTTGTCATGTATAATGCTGTGCTTCAAGACTGGCATGGTTGACACTCACATCCTTGAAACACCTTTTCTGATGTATGCTATCATAGGTTTGGTTTTGCAAAATCTGAACATCCTATGTCAGAACTACACAACCACTTCACTAAGTGGCATAAAAATGACAATACAGGAACATTTGATAGAAAAATGTGACTGTCAGAGCAATGCCAGTTGATGGTGCAAAATGATAGAGCCACAAATGTTCCCATGTAAGAAATTCAGGGCAGTTGCCAGTCACACAATGTCATACATATTGAAGCTCAATACAAGTGGTCAGACACTATTGGGGTTGAAACTTATGGATGATGGATGTCCTGGTGCTAGCACAAGATTAGTATTATACTATGTCTATACCTCAAAACAATATATATAAGCACACTTTATCAACAAGCAGGTTGTGTCTAGTAGTAGACAACTTGCCATGCAATGGTTTCAAAATGAATTATAGTTGATGAGTAGCTTCTTCTCATGTTTTCCTCTTGCTCCAAGTATTGTAAATATTTTAATTCTGGGACCAGTGCATATGTAAAAACAAAGGCCAAAATGATTGGCTGGGTCCTATGAGTAGTATGTAGTGTACATTTGAGGTATCATAATGGGAATTGAAAGGGGAAAAGCAAAATTTTGATCCTAGGGATGAAATATTCACATGCCATCACTACATGCAGGGAAACACTGGTGCCAAGCTGACCCATGGGCCATGTTGATAAAACTAAGTACAGAAACCTTTCCAATTGTAAGTCTGGTTGATGGAGAATAGCAAGAGAATGGATGGTATGATGGAGGTACCCACAAGAACAATTGATCACTAGAGCCCACAATCCAACCATCACTCAGCAGAAAAAGACCATGTCCCAAGTGCCTAGAATGCTTAGCCATATAAATGAATTGATCACCAGCACTGGGCAAAGCAGAGAGCATAGAAGTTGGCATGGAAATGGGTGGAAATGGGGTTGGATGGGGCTGAAGCTGCATTGTGGGAAAGTTCCTTGCCTGAGCAGAACTTGATTCAGTCTGTGCATCCCAGCATTGGATTGTGTTACCTTCTGAGCCTGACACAATGTGTCTTCCATCTGGTGGGAATGCAACTGAGTTGACTGAGGAAGTGTGCCCTTGCAGAGGGTTGCCCACTTGGCCACCTGTCTGTGCATCCCAAACTCTGATTGTCTGATCCCAAGAGCCTGACATAATGTGCCTTCCATCTGGTGAGAATGCAACTGAATTGACTTCCTCTGTGTGCCCTTGCAGAGGGTTGCCCACCTGGCCACCTGTCTGTGCATCCCAAACTTGGACTGTCTGATCTGAAGAGCCTGACACAATGTGCCTTCCATCTGGTGAGAATGCAACTGAGTTGACTTCCTCTGTGTGCCCTTGCAGAGGGTTGCCCACCTGGCCACCTGTCTGTGCATCCCAAACTCGGATTGTGTGATCCCATGAGCCTGACACAATGTGCCTTCCATCTGGTGAGAATGCAACTGAGTTGACTGAGGAAGTGTGCCCTTGCAGAGGGTTGCCCACCTGGCCACCTGTCTGTGCATCCCAAACTTGGATTGTCCAATCCCAAGAGCCTGACAAAATGTGCCTTCCATCTGGTGAGAATGCAACTGACTGGACTGGATCTGTGTGACCTCGAAAAACATGTTGATTACTAGGCCAATCTTCATGTTGTCCCCTAGCAACCTGAGCTATGTTTGGAAAATTTGCAGTCAGCATGTTAGCCAGTGCTGACCTGCATGGTAAAAATGGTAATCCAGACAGGTATAAGTGTGGTGTACTTTGAGAAATTACACCAGCAAAATTTTGCACAAATTTGATGCCATCCTGGATGAACATTAGAACATCCCTATAGTCTGCCTTTCCCTGTCACATTATTCACATCCCACTCAACTTGTGCAATATAATATACTCACCTGCAGCCATCCCTCAGCAGAGGTCAAAGCCCTATCAGCCTCACCAATACACTTGCACACCCCAAGTACCTCCATCCAATATAGAATCTTTTCCCCTGTCACAATAGCCATGACATGGTTTGCCAGGTCTGTATCAAATCTGGAGTCATGCAGGTGGGTTGCCCAGAATCGACAGGAGTACAACAGATGCAGTGGAATATTCTTTTCAATCTTCATTGCCAAGTCTGTCACTGCTGAGTTGCACACATATGATGTTTCTAGTCCACAGATGTTGAACCGAAGGCCATCTCGCATGACACAGAGCGAGGCAAGGGCCAGGTCATGGTGTACATCAGCTTTGTTGATGAAGAATTCGCCACTCCGCCGTTGATCCAACAAAAAGTCATAGAACGAAGCATGCATAGGACGAACAGGAGTGGAGAAGTCGGTGGTACCGGTGAGAAAGGACGCCATGTAGCCGAGGATGACGCGTACAGAAAAATGGTCGTCCTCCCGAGTGAACTTGCGACGCATCGAGTCGAGTGCGCCCATAGATAGTGGTTCCTTCGACCAAAGGATCTGCCGCATGACAGAGCGAAACTTGTCCAATGGCGATCCCCGTGTGAGGTCCTTCAAGAATGTGGTGTACATTTCATCAAGCAGGGTCCTTGCATCATCGACACCATGAGACGTGATCTCACGGAAGCAGTCTTCTGGTTCAACACCAAACCTTGGGCGAAGGAAATCACACGCTAGACGTGCCCATTCGAAGAGACCATTTGATTTCGCAGCAAGATGTTCCACATCCTTGTCGGAGAATGCAGCGCTGAGTTTCTTAAGTGTGGTAGAAATATAATGAGTAATGTCACGGGTTACTGATTCGGCTTCAATATCGTCGAGGGATCTCGCCTGGACGTGTTGACTGGCCAGCAGTGTCTGTCTAATGTCCATGATTGGCCGAGAGGTCAACAGGATCCGGATGTTTGCTGGAAGCTGTGCATCATGAGCAGCAAGAATGCCGAGAATATCCCGCCTGGTGGCCTCCGCACCGCTCTCGTCTAAAGCATCAATGACGACGACGACATTTCGGCACAACGGCCCTTCCAATTGGGAAAAGGGTGCGAGTATGAACTTCTGCCACTGCTCTGCGATGTCTGCCGTATCCCTCAGCGAGTGATCATTAGAAATTACTTCAGCTAGAATCTGCCGGAGGCGGAGGTCGCGATCAGCCAAGTCACGTCCGATGGTCGTGAACAGCTTCACATGAAGTCCTTCGTGATGTCTAGTACGGTTGAAACAGAAGCACGACCCAAGCATGCCGAGATTCTGAGCCTGCAAAGCAATCGTGTGGGCGATGGCAGATTTCCCCCTTCCAGCTTGACCATGGAGCCAAAGGACCGGTGGTGTCGCCGGGTCTGTGCTATTCATCCAGTCAAGGATCTCGTTCAAAATCTCGGTTCTTGTACCATCGAGACACTTCTTTCCTTTGATCAGTCCAACTTGGCCCGCGCAAACCAGGGAGTCCAAGCTAAGGTCTTCCCGGATCTGTTGGACACCCACTTGGACATCAAGGAGTGCCCGATCTCGAAGATCTTGCATCAGTTGATCTAACTTCGAGTTGTAGTTTATGACCTTGGCGTCTGTCTCGTCAAAGACGTTCTTCCCGAGTCTACGCCCTGTGAAGAAGATGAATTCCTGAAAGGAAGAGGAAGGCGAGGCAACCTACAGAAGCTCTTGGTTTCCGAGTACTGGGATATGAAAAATGCACATTCTCGTATTGTCTGGGCGATCTGTACCAGTACGTCCTTCATAGCGTTGATCTTCGACGAAGACTTGTTTTCCAGTATAAGTTCGTAAGTTTGTCTGACACGAGAGAGGAGAGTGGCAATGGCCTCGTCGAGGTTCGCTTGAGTCAAGATCATCTGTTCGGGATCGCATCAATGGCCATGTTTGGTATGGTCATGCACACCTTAGAGGCTACAGTCAACGCACTCAATGCCATCTGAGCGTATGGATGCATCTATGGATGGTCATCAGACAGGATTAGAGCACAATCAAGCGACAAAACTAACGTTAGCAATGGTATTGACGATGGTATTGAAGGTCTTCAGAGGTTGAAGATATGTGGCATTGATGGTATCTACGACGGTCATCGTAGTATTCGCATGGTCGATTGCGTTGACACCGGTTTCTGCAGTGCCAGGAATGGAATTGATATCCGATAGCTTCTTCTGTGCGTCCTGGAGGATGGTTTGAGTAGGCTTTTCATCGTCTGACGCCTGGCGGAATCCCTAAACTCTGGAATTAGATGCGACGATAGATGTACATACCGCGGCAGGAACAGAAGGCTGTCCTTTATCTTTTTGCCCTGCAGCATCCCTAGGATCAGTTCTGACAGTGGAGGCTTGAGGTGGGATGTCCGCGGGGATATCAGGGACGACTGCAGTGGGCTGGTTGTGTATCGTTGCACAGGCAATTCAGATCAGACCAGCACACGTGTATAAGCTGGACCTACTTGATGAGATGAAGCAGACAACCTCTTTCCCTGGAATGAACCGAGAGCAAGACTTGCTACGAGTGGACGATGCACATACTGCACAGGCGTCGCTTCTGTTTCGCCTGGAACAGGTCCATTCTGCTCATCTTGCTGTGGTGTTCCCTGTTCATCAATGCCTACGGTTCCTGTATGTTCACCACTGTGGGTTTTCGCCTTATCGCTGTTCATCAAACCGGTAGAGATTGCACATACAGCATCGACATACCTCCGTGGAGAAAACGTTTCGGATGCGGTCGCCAAGTCGTTTGAGCTTTGACTTTCCTTTGGCGGAGGTTGAGTCCGCAACGGTGGGAGTAGAGGCACGAGGAAGACGCTGGGACGAAATCAGATCATATCCTGCTTGGTATCATAACAGATTGTCCAATGTCAAGTTCACATACCGGGCCTCCTTTGTGTGTGCTCTTGCGGTTTTTCTTAGCCATTGGTTAGACAAGAATTATACAATTGGAAAGTTCTGCAGATAGACGGTCAGGTGTGGGTAGTATGAGTTCGGAGAATGAACAATGCCTCGTTGCGCCCGCACTGCCCTTGCCCTCTGTGATTGGGTGTTTGTTAGTCCTGTTTTTATGGGGGTATCACGGCACTCAAGGTTTCTTTACTCCTATTCCCTCGCCTCTGCATGGCTCATGGTCTTCTTCACAGTAATTCTTCCTGTTCTTCCGAGTAGGCTGTTTTATCCACAGAACCTGAAGCTAGCGAAATCCCCGCAGAAAACGGTGTATTTTCCTGGACCAGATTTGCCTGGGGAGTGGTTCCCGTGTCCATTGCCCACCTCTTCCGGACCAGCACGCCCCACATCAAAGTCATTTTCTCCCGTTAACAATGGAAATGCGGATGTGTGCCTGCCTGCTACTCCTGTCCCTCCCTTCCCCTCATAGATCACGATCATCCTCTTATATCACCTGGCTGGGGCGAGATGGCACTCGAGGATAAGGGGTTCAGAGCCGAGTGCGCACATGGTCGCTGACCTCCATTTGGCCTCTTCCTTCCTAGTACGACGTCTCAGTTTGCGTGCTTTCCACTACAGTCCCCCTCTCATCTTGTCTTAACGTCTAATGTGATTTGCTTTCTTTATCCTTGTCAACCGTTTACAATGCTGACGCTTCGCTTCTGTTCTTGACAGGGTTGCACTAGATCTCGTCAACGTGGACTTCCAAATCATCCAAACTCGCCTTCCCTCCTCAACCCCAGCTCAATTTTATACTCGACTCAACCTCCAAGCTGGAAGTTGACGCCCCATTCTGGGGAACAAGCAGGAAAACTCTTCACCCAGCGCTCATCGTCACCATCCTTGCACGGAGCCGACTTCTCTCAGCAACCTCTTTAGCGGCAAGCAGGCAGCGCAATAACGGCCACGGTCTTCTCGCCAAGGTATTGATTGACCAATGTAGTGAACTCGCGTCCATGAAGGTTCACTACATCCCACAAGTGGATTACATGGCCAGGCTCTCAGTGGTCGAACATTTGCCATGTCCTTCATATCCCATTTTGCTTCCGCTGATGCGTGGCCAATTGCTCTGATCCCCCTACGTTTTTGGAGAAACCCACCACAGAAACAGGTACACCCCCATCGAATTCAGGGCTGTAACTGAATTGTAATCACCTGGTGTAGGGTTCCATCGCTTCTGGCTGGGCAGCGGAATTCGAAACCTGCTATGCCTCCAGGTCCGGCGCATCCCATCAGACTTCGAAATGACGCGCTTCTATAGACATACATTGCAGATCAACCGTAAGTCTGTCATGGAATATCCCGTAGTACTATGATACTTGCTTGGTGTCTGGCGTGTCTGGCGTGTCTGGCGGATGCGCTTCCCACCTTTTATTACCGCCGTAAACCTATACTGTAAGTCCTGTACAGATCACCTATGCTGGAGATGTTAATCATTTCCAATGCTGCCACGCCATTGTGGCGCCTAGGGATGACGACGTGCGAATATCGACTTCTATACGCAGATCAAGACCCTCCCCAGTCTTCGGCGCGCGAATAGTTGAAGGTGCACTGTCTGGTCTTCTAGTCGGGAATTATATATACTGACGTGATGATCTCCACTCTCAGTTTCTGGTTAGCTTTTGTTTCGCTGCTACCGTTTTGTTCATAAAATATCGGTATACATCTCTTGGGATACTACAATGCGTTCCATGCATTGACACGAATATCTAGGGGGATTGCTCACCAGCTGTGGCAGCCACAGATGGATACAGAGGGTATACCCCTTGAATCAGCGATAAAATATACCTGAGAGCTTGTTCACCAACTGTTTAAGGTCAACGTGCCCCTGCAAACCTTGCTGCAATCTGGGACTTGTCTCCGCCGTCTGCACAGTGCGTGTTTGCGGAGATCAGGGGATGATCCAGACCCAAGGAGGTGATCCTGCAAATTCGGTGCTCGGCCACCCAGGCAGGCGATCAGGTAGTAATAAATCATCTTCCCATATCATGTTACTTCGTCCTCCCATCAGCGGATCCGAACAAAACGACGCCTGCCGCGGCCGCGAGCGATAAGGTACAATTTTTCACACTTGATAGAGTGAACGGGCTTTCGGAATCAGTGAAAACAGCCATGAGTTTGGACGTTCCCTTTTCACGTACATACCTAGGTGCACTGCTGACACAGTCAGCTGTTTCATACGTACACGACAAACCTTCGTTGCACGGACATCAACTTGAAGGTGCTTATCAGACTTCCCCGGGTTCTGGCACAGCTTTGTGGTGCAAATTCTCACCCGCAAGAGCGAGAAATGGGCCGCATTGTTTTCTCTAAGGAAAAGAGGTCTTGATATGTTGGCTACTCCTCCTGTTGGAATTACGTAGCACAGGATCAGAAAAAGACTATTGTGTTTACCTATACCCATACAAGAATGTTTCACCTTCGATTGCAAAAACTGTTCCCCAAGACCACAGAAACGTGAGCAGCCGGGAGCGGGTCGTAAACTTAATCGTCACGGATCACGCCTATTTACTGTCGTCTCAGTTCCCAGCACACCAGGTTAGTACGTTTGAGTGCCCAAAGTTACTCGGCAGCTTTCAATATCTCGCCACTTCGGTGATGGGGCTGGAACAAATTCAGTCAATGACTCGAGACGTATCTACTGACTTGCCTGGGCGATATGCGTTGTATTCCCAGTATCGACTTGAGAACGCAGTGTGGGCGGGTCTCAGGTATAGTGGCGAGGAGATATGTGAGTATGCTCGGAAAGACTTGATGTGAAATCACGATGTTCCAACAGATGGGATTGATGCAACTGTCCTGTTGACTGTGTAGCGCGCGTATTACTACAGGAGCATTAGATCCTCGGGCAGGAGCTTTCCGATTTTCCAAGATGAGGACTTTGCGTTTGATCTACTAAGGTGTACATACAACCAAGTAAGATTCCATTAATAGCCGTCTTGCAAGGCTAATCAACGCATTGCAATCGTCCGCTGGGTAGATAGGGTGGTGCTCTGTCAGTGCACACAAGTACCTATGCAGAGCGAAAAACACTCACTCGGCTTTTTGATGGCCTCATTTACAATCACCAAATGTTTGTACCCCCTCAATCCACCCCGCCTCGAGCCCCTTTCCTTTCTTCCTCCCCACATACTCAAGGAAACGCGCCAACAAGCTCATCGCAGAGATCATGCGTTGCTTTTGATGCTTTGGGTGACGTGGTGACGAGTATATATGTAGGGCTCTTGTCAACACGGGTTACAAGAGGGATGAAGTAAACCATACCAATACAATGTTCGAAGCGATTGTGAGATGCGCCTTGGAATACGTAATACCGAAACCCCGGGTTGTTTGATGTATCTCAACCGTTGGAAGTGTTTTCTTCGATATATGCGCGCCCGTCAGACCTAGTGGAGAGAATTCGGATCGAGCACACTCACGCGTCGATGAAGGAGCAGATCCATGGCAAAAGCGACACTTTTCACCAAATTTTATCGTGCCTTGCAAAGTGAACAGATATACCGTAGTAACTTAGTCATGCACTCAGTCCTTGAATCTTCTTATACTTGAGATTTGGTTGGGCACAGATGCCGAACCAATCTGTTTCATGATAGAGGGTTAGGAAAGAGAAGTAGGAATCGCCAGTGATTCAACGAGAGAGAATGGCGGGAGAGAGGGTCGATTTGCCGGCCTCCTCCTCGCCATCCTCACGTGTATCATCACAGCTTTGCGGCGACCTCGGAGATCGAGCCTTTGCTCCTAATGCGCATCATGAGAATCCTTCAAGAGGTGGCACTCATCGCACCGCCCCCAGTCCGTCGGTCGGACCACACGCATCGCCGTCGCCCACAAGGAGGCTCCTGCTGCATTTATCCGATCTACCGTCCTGCTCACTGGAAGCAGCCCGACACATACGCACGATTCTCAGACATAGTCGAGGAGTCTGGTGCAAGTGCCATCGATGATGGCTTCTCCTACTTCATGGACGAACGGGGACAAGGAACATAGGAACAACGAGGAGGCTCGTGAAGAAGGCAGCCGTGCACAAGGTATCCTTTCAACATCTGGAACGACGACCCAGTGCCAAGGAGAAAGGCAAGGAACTGATGCTCAGCCTGTTACCATCTCGGAAGATGAGTTTGAACTCATAATGGGGATCTTTGAGAAGTCTCCCATTACAAGACACCGTTCCTCCATATTGTACGCATTCTGTTGCCCATCGCATGTAAAATTGTAAATGGTGACCGATCGCCTGTTAATAGAGCGTAGAGTCTTGCATGCCTTTCCCCCCCTTCTCAGACTACCAAGATGTCTTCTCGTCACCGTTACCGGCATCCATGCTTGTTGCATTTGGAGTTGGATGCCTCCACCAGCGCAACTCCCGCGCTTGGCAAAGGCAATCTATCCACATTGGCGCGAACGCAGCACTGAGCGGGGTGGCCATAGAATCATCCCAACACCGAATGTCAGTCCGCTCTGGTTTTCCAGCTCAGACACGACAACCCTTCTTATAATCACTTGTATAGTTTGGCGAGACGGGCACCAACAATGATTCGTACCTCGCGCCTCTCAAGCCACTTCGTCCGACAAACTATTTCGTTTGCAAGTGGAGCTTGCACAGGCCCATGGCCTGGCCACATCATTACTCGAACCCGAAAACCTGAAAAAGCAAGTTCCCATCGCTGAGCACGAAAGACGACGATGAATTGTTACATGACAAGGAGCGCGTGGTGAAGGAGCCCAAGACCGAGGCCGTTGGGTATGTCGAATCTCTCTTTCCCTGACTCAAGTCACCCGATATCCTTTCAGTCGTCTACCGGGACTCGAGCTTCGTGCTAGAGATGGTGATGTGGCGCCGCCAATAATAGCTATGGACGCCGTTATCCGGCCGAAGGAGCGACTCAGTCTTATTAATGCGGCCATGGAACGTGATCTTGCGCGTCGTAAGGAGAGGGACCACGGTTACGAGGATGTTGTGGAGGTGTGTTTTACTTGCAATAATACCTCTTCAGGTGTTAATCCGTTCAATGTAGAACCCTTATCAACGGCCTACGCTACTGTACCCTCGGAAACTCATTCCTACGTCCTCTTGGAGTACTCCATCACCAGACGGCGTGGAAGACAGGGACGGGAGGCCTGAGCATCTTCGCTATCTTCGCTACCGGCTGACACGTCTTGGCGGCATCTCGCTTGACAGGCGAGACGCTTTGCAAAGGCTTTGTATTCGTGATGATGACATCAGGTCGATGCGACGACGCCGCGGTTTTGGTCGATCTCTTGAGGAGATATTCAATAATGCAGAGGATGAGCAGATGGCATGTCGTCTTCAAGAACGTTGGCGCTTTGACCAGGATGATGATCCCGCAGTGGCTCCAGAGGGTGCGGAGGAGCAGGACCGTGGGCTCGTGGACGATTATGACCCGAGGTATCCGCGTCATATGGTGACGTTGCTCACTGAACAAGACCAGCAACTTCATCAATAATGACGCTACGATCTACGTCTTGCAAGGTCGCCGTCTGTATGCTGTCACCCCATTTCGAATCGCTGCTACACTGCCAGTTCGCAAAGACACGCACAATGTCCAGCGCGGATTTACAAATGGCATCTCGCCCCTTGTAACCTCCCGACAAATGCCTACCAGCGTACCACTACCCTCTGTCCCGAACGGCATGCCGATATCCATGCAGGCACACATGAAGGACATGCAACCTCCCGCTACCATTCCTCCTATGCGGATATCTTGTGGGAATGTTCGCCCTCCTGCGACATCAAACTTGTTACCCCCTCATCAATCATCCCATCAGCAGTCAAATGCAGATCCTCACCTACTCCCGCGTCCAGTGCGTCACCTACCCTCCCCTTGTCTACGGACAGAGATGCCGTGAAGGCGTCGTATATACCGAATGGTGCACCTGTCGTTAATGGACCGACCTCTAACGGAAGTACGCAGCAAACACCTGATCTCAGCGCTCAGCCAACAACAGGTGTACAGACGGCCACTGGGTTTCCTCCACGACCGAAAGCCGATATTCAGCAGCCTATCTTCCTTCCCTTGAACGGGTATCATAGCCCAATCAACGGGTATGCGATCCCAAGTGGCGCATATATACAGGCCCCTCGACAGCCTAATGGCCTTTCGCCGCAACCGACGCAAAACTCGAGGATGGCGCTTGCTCTAGGTCAAGATCCGACTTCAGCGATTCAGGCAACGCCTGGTCGGCAGATTCAAGCATTACCTGGTACCTAACGGGACGCATTTCAATATGCATTTGGGCGCAGGGATCAATATAAATCTGAAGCCTCCTCCTGGGAGAGAGTGGAATGGGTCACCGATGCAGCAGACACCGACGCTGGAGAACGGGCAAGACGTGGGTGGCGCTACGGGGTTGTCTAGCCCACATATTTCTCCCGGTGTGCTTCGTACTCGTACACCATCAGTAAACGGCAACCGGGCAGTCGGTCGGTCGGGGATTACGGGGGCGGTCCAGGCGACAACGGGGCATTTGGTGTATGGAGGCCAATATCCCCACCCTTTCATAGTCTTCGCGCTTACAACATAATAGCCCATCCCCTCTGCCCAGTGCCACACTAGCCCTACCGCCGCATCAAACGCCGCCTCGTCCTCCGCCAACGCCAGCGATGAAAATGTCGTCGCCGTCTATTCAGCATCAGCAACCTGTACCGAGTTCACAGGGAGGTTACTAATTCGGACTCCAGGTCTGATGTGATCCTTCGTTACCACTTGGACATGCATCCCTGTGCGGATATGTGCTACACGTTCGCTTCTCCTTCTATTACCTTGGCTTCGCCGTCGTATACCGTCGTGTCGTAGTCACCTACATAGTAGCGTTGTCCACCTCTCGTCGCTTTCCTATTACTAATGTTCTTTATTATACTACTCAATCTGTTTTTTCTACCCTTTCAGTCGTTTATGTATCACAATTTATACGTTCCGGCTCCTGAATGACATCGACATCAAAGAGTGACTAACTGTATACATTCATTGTGAACTACATAATCGAAAGATCATTACCATAATGTAAATATGGTAGGCGTGGTGGCTGTATGGCGTAGTGATAGAGATGCAGTGTCGGCGTTATCAGACACGAGAACTCAGCACAAAGGTGATGTTGGCTGTTGTGACACCCGCGAGTGAGGGTGGTGACAAGGGAGGGGCCAGTCTGCAGATCGTGAGCACGGTTGCGTGTCGCAAAGACGCCTAGTTGAACCTGGATAGGGCAGTCAGCGAAGAAGGCTTATGTACCATGTATTGAAGATGTCGACGACTAAGATCGAGGCACCGAGAATGTGGACAACGGACGTGTCGAACATGAGGACCTACACACGTCGGTGACGAGCGACAGCGTCGGATGCGCAGATGCGATACAATCATTTCTACATGCGAGGACGTTAACGTCGCAGCGGCAACGTCAGACAAAGAAGACTTACCTGGTATGCCAAATACGCCATGCGAGGCGGGAGAAATGCCATAAGAACCGCAAGAGGCATCGGAGAGGTTCCCAAGCGGGAGCGAAGCACTCGAGTGCAAGCGAGGTATTGACGGTCATCGTGACGGCAGAGTGAGTGGACGGAACGCTGGAAGTGGGTGAGACGTCAATATTTCAATGGTCGTCGAGCGGCTGACAGGGTGACCATATTAGATGTGGCCAATGGAGTCAACAGGGCGACGAGATAATGGGGGGACCCACTGCGGTTCAAGTAAAAGACACTACAGCTTGAAAAAAGATGCCAGCGCGATGAGAACGCAAATGGAGACGTACCTGAAGCACAGTGAGTCCTGCTCGAGGGGGAGCAGGCAGTATGTGTGAGTGGAAGACCTGAGAGGGCTGGACTAGGCTCGCGAGTGAGTCGAACGCAGTATCGAATGCGTCGAATGCCCTCCCCGAACGCGTGGATGGTTCAAGCGATTCGATAGAAACTGAGAACAACTGAGGAGTAGAGTCAGAAGACCGCGAACTTGGTACGGGCGTGCGTGTGTGGCGAGTGGATGTGACTGGCGGCAATTGGAGCCGGTAACTGTCAATTGCACAAATATCTAGAGGAGCTCTTGATCAAATCAGATGTTGACGATGGTGTGGCAAGTACGAGCGTGTACATTGCAGGTATGAGAAGGGGTCGTTAGATGGTTGAGTTTGGGACCCTCATTGAAGGCCTGATCATGATCACGATGCGGCTGTCACATCTGAGTAGAATCGGAATGCACGTTGCGTCCATCGATGCGGTGCACCTCGTTGCATCAGTGAGGCTGCCTTTGAGGTTGTCCTCAGTGTCGTCCTTGCAACGCTTTCAATCCAACCACCACACACCCTCCACCACTCGACACACCACTCAAACCCCAGAGCAAGTGAGTATATATAGTTGACTGGATAGCGCACATCAGCAGTGTGGTCACGGATTCCTTTATCAAGATGCTGACGATGTGCTTCACATAGATCCTATGGACGCCAGAAACTCTGAGCGGCGTGACGTGGGCTCCAGCGCAGGTGACTTATGCATTATGTCCCATATCGTGAACCGAATAACTTCTTTTCTCCAGGTGCTGACGATATATTCCGCATGGACCCTGCGGATGTCAGAATGACTCAGCAGCCGGTCTCCGGTGCAGGTGAGTGCTTGTGACCAGTATCACGGACCGGATGGCGTACATTACCAAGATGGCGACTAACACCTCCCTCCAGGTGCTGACGATATGCTTCACATGGATTCTGCGGACGCCAGAAACACCGAGCAGCGTAACCCGGGTTCCAGCGCAGGTGGGTACTTATTTCCAATATCATCAACTGGATTAGCGGCATGGTGACCGACTCTTCTCTAGGTGCCGATGATATGATTCACATGGATCCAGGGACCATCAGAAAGCACTTCGACCGTATTGGTCGTTTTAGAGTCCTCGTCATCGGCAGATCCAATGCTGGTAAAACGACACTCTTACAGCGTGTTTGCAATACCACAGAGCTCCCCGAAGTCTTCAATGCCAAAGGCGAAAAGGTAGGACGTCTCGCTGCATAATATTGAAAGGTAATGCACGAATACTCCTAGCTTGATTCTGCGGTTGTGCAGGGATCTGTGGAGGTGCGTTTGATGATGCTGGGACGTGTCGCCAACAAACTAATAATGCACAGAGGGGATATCATGACATTGAGAATGAGCTGATTTTCCGGAGTAGTCCACGTTTCGTCTTTCATGATTCACGAGGATTCGAGATAGGCTCTGTGAGTGAATTAGAGTTGATGAAGCAATTCATCGCAGACCGAGGGACGAAAAGGCGGTTAGCGGAGCGGATCCATGCTGTCTGGTGAGACAACATTACTGAATCAAATTAAGTAGCTAAAAATCAGGATCCAGGTTTTGTATTCCAATGTGCGAGTCCGAGAGGGCAATTGTAGCTGCAGAAGAACAGTTCTTCAATGAGTGCAATACTGAACATGGTAAAAATCACCATTATGATTCATAATAAAAGGTTCTGAATAATGATTGGGTAGTGCCAGTAATTGTGCTGTTGACAAAGGCTGATGCAATGAGGGGGGTGGCAATTGGAAGGCTCAGAGATGAAGGTATGCAAATAAGAGAAGCAATGCTGAAGGCTAGAAGCTTGGCACCACAAATTTTGAGTGAGGTTAGAAGAAAAATCAAAAACCAATTGGATGAGTGCAAGTACCCACCAAAGGACTATTTGTCACTGGGTGGTGAGTTACCATGGCCTGGACCTTCCATGTAAGTATGCTAACAATGCTTTATGTAGGTATGAATGAAGAAGCTGCAGATTGTGGTCCACTCATCACATGCACCACAAATGCACTTGATGAGGTTGAACTACAGAAGCTGGTGGTATCGGCACAACAAGTCAATTTTGATCTAAATATTGAATTTGCTGTTAGGTGAGGACTGTCTGATGTGGTGGAAGGTAGATGATATTTTAATGGTTTGCAGAAACATCATGAGATTGGCAAGCAAAAATCATTTTAACAACAGACTTCTGGAACTTGAAATACTCCAATGGATGCCATTCAAAAAGGTAAGATGGTGATGCCAGGTGGTGCCATTAATGTCACATGATATTTTATAGGTATCAATTCACTACATTGTGGTGCTCTATTCAGTCTAAGAACATTATGGTACATGGATCATTGCTCTGGCTGCGTTGGCTTGACAGTTTGTGAGTGATTTCATGGCAGATGCAGCTGGGCCTGTTCTCATTGCCTTCACTCCCACTCTGGTCCTGTTGGCTTGACAGGATGTGAGTGATTTCATGGCAGGTGCAGCTGGGCCTGTTCTCACTGCCTTCACTCCCACTCTGGTCCTGTTGGCTTGACAGAAAGTGAGTGATTTCATGGCAGGTGCAGCTGGGCCTGTTCTCACTGCATTCACTCCCACTCTGGTCCTGTTGGCTTGACAGTGTGTGAGTGATTTCATGGCAGGTGCAGCTGGGCCTGTTCTCACTGCCTTCACTCCCACTCTGGTCCTGTTGGCTTGACAGTGTGTGAGTGATTTCATGGCAGGTGCAGCTGGGCCTGTTCTCACTGCCTTCACTCCCACTCTGGTCATGTTGGCTTGACAGCAAGTGAGTGATTTCATGGCAGGTGCAGCTGGGCCTGTTCTCACTGCCTTCACTCCCACTCTTGTCCTGTTGGCTTGTCAGTATGTGAGTGATTTCATGGCAGGTGCAGTTGGGCCTGTTCTCACTGCCCTCACTCCCACTCTGGTCCTGTTGGCTTGACAGGAAGTGAGTGATTTCATGGCAGGTGCAGCTGGGCATGTTCTCACTGCCCTCACTCCCACTCTGGTCCTGTTGGCTTGACAGTGGGTGAGTGATTTCATGGCAGGTGCAGCTGGGCCTGTTCTCACTGCATTCACTCCCACTCTGGTCCTGTTGGCTTGACAGTGGGTGAGTGATTTCATGGCAGGTGCAGCTGAGCCTGTTCTCATTGCCTTCACTCCCACTCTGGTCCTGCTGGCTTGACAGTTGGTGAGTGATTTCATGGCAGGTGCAGCTGGGCCTGTTCTCACTGCCTTCACTCCCACTCTGGTCATGTTGGCTTGACAGGATGTGAGTGATTTCATGGCAGGTGCAGCTGGGCCTGTTCTCACTGTCCTCACTGCCACTCTGGTCCTGTTGGCTTGACAGCAAGTGAGTGAATCCATGGCAGGTACAGCTTGGTCTGTTCTCACTGTCTTCACTCCCACTTTGCTCTTGTTGACTGCACAGACAGTCAGTTGTAATGTCCAATTCATATTCTCATCAGTTCTAATATCATACTTCTTTATTTTCTTATAGCAAGTAAGTTAATATCTATATGACATCATAGTGTGGTCTAATATGCCATTGGGATGTTGGTCATGTCTTCTATTTTCTGGCATTCTGTCCCATTTACCTATTTTCAATCCATTAGACGGTTAGTTTTATTTTCATCAGTGGATGGTTTTTCTCATCTTGCCAATCAGGAATTGGTGTGTTATTAGCATTTTTCTTCTTCATACATTTCATCTTTTTTATAGCTTGTAAGATGAATTTCTTCATTCTTTCCCCTGAATGTATCTCATCATCACCAGGACCAACTTGATATTGGAAAATCTGTCCAATTTCCCTTGATGTTGCCTTCATCTACTATTTCCTCTATGCATCAGTGCATAATCTATGGTGTTGGTGAGCAAATTACATTCCCCTTCTACTTAATTTAATGATCAAAGGATGCATTATTGTTTATGAGTACTCTTACTTCTGTTTACATGCAAGAGGCAATTCTCAGGATGTTATTGCACTTTCTGTGATGCAGTATGAGGAATCTGGAACACAAGCCAATGTGTTTCAGGATCTTCAGCAGGTGCTTCAGGAACATGAACACAGTGATTATGTTACTGTACAAAACCTTATTTTGAATATCATTCTGAGGAATCGCATGTGTAAGTTGCTGGTTTTGAATTATATCTGATCTAACTTTTTTTAGCTAATAAATTCAAATGAGCAACCATTCTAATGGGTAGTTGGAAAGTCCATTGGTGCCAGACCACTGCTAGACTAGCAAATTGTGCCCCCTAGATTTGCAATTTTAAAGATACCTTTTTGATCCTCAATGCCCACCATCTAGCCTCCTTATATCCAAGTAGTCCCATCTACATGATATAATCCTCACCTGTAATGCTGTGCCAGCAATCACTGCATGATATCTTAACAACTTGTAGAATATTCCTGTTTTAGGTACTGTACAAATGAGGAATATTCAACAATATTGAAGGTGGTTCTGGGGGTGAGTGGGAATGGCAAAAAGTTATGCAAGTCAGCAGGTCATTCCCACACTGAGCATCAGGAAATCGGTGAGAAATAGATAAAGCATTACCTACCATTTTCATGCATGTCAAGTGTATCCTGAGATGTCATTCTGATGAAGCAGTAGATCAGGCTAGATAATCCAGGGTAGCATAGATAGCATTGACCAGATATATTCATTATGGGTGAACATGAGCAAGCACATTCCTCAGCTATATCTGATTACTTTGGCTCACAATGGTGGCCAAGGCCAATTGTCCAACAGAATTTGATTATTTGATCAAGTATTCCTATTAGTGCACATAAGCTAACCAACCCTCATCTGGACAGTACTGGACAACACTGACCAGTTGTCCCCAACTCTCCCAGACTATTCCAGTAGTATTGTTTATGTAAATCAATTTATATTATCAATTCTATATAAAATACAAAACTACAGTATATATCCTGTCTATGCTGTGGGTGGTGGTGGTCGATGCACGGTGGTGGTGGTGGTGGTGGTAGTGGTGATGGTCACATCACCGATGCAGGTGGTGGGGTCACATCGTCGTCCGCAAGTGGTCGTGTCGTCGGTGCTGGTGGTGGGGTCATCCCCAGGTGGTGGGGGGTGGTGCGATGCTGGGGGGTGGGACGACAGTGGTGGTCGCGTCATCGACGGTCGTCGCTGTCTGACGACGCTAGAAGGCGGGGGGTGGGATGACGGTAGTGGGGGGTGGTGGTTGCATCGGTTGTTGACGTCTGACAACGGTGGTGGTAGTCACGTAGTCGCCATCTGGCGACGCTGGAAGGTGGGGGGTGGGACGATGGTGGTGGTAGTCATAGTCATTGTTGTTGTTGTCTGACAACAGTGGTGGTTGCGTCGTCGACGCTGGGGGTGGGACGACGGTCATCGTGGTTGCCTGACAAGGGTGGTGGTGGTCGTGTCATGGACGGTTGTTGTTGTCGCCGTCTGACGATGCTGGAAGGTGCAGGGTGGGATGACGGTCATCGTCGTCATCGTCGTCTGACAACAGTGGGTGGTGGTGGTGGTCACGTCGGTCGTCATCGCTGGGGGGTGGGGGTCGTCATCGCCATCGCTGTCTGACGACAGTAGTGGGGTGGTGGTCGTGCCGTCGACGGTGGTGGGTGGGGGTCATTGCCGTCGCCGTCTGACCACGGTGGTGGTGGGGTGGTGGTCGCGCCATCGACGCTGGGGGGTGGGACGACGGTCGCCGTCGTCGTCGCCGTCTGATGATGCTGGAGGTGGTGGTCGCGTCGGTCGTCGATGCTGGTGGGAGGTGGGACGACGCTGGTCGTCGTCATCGTCGTCGTCATTGACCGTGGTCGTGGTCGCGGTCGCGCATTGTCGTCCAGGTGCTGGTGGTGATTGCATGGCAGTTGTCATTGTCGTTGTCGTTGTCGTCATTCAAGTGGTGGTGGTGAGGGAAGGGGGTTTTGTGAGGTGAACTGGCGCAGCTCAACACTAGACAAGAGTCACAAATGACTACATAGGTCAGTATCATAGTAAATGAATGTGTAGAGTAGCCTTACCTCAGTACTTCTGTGCAAACAGAGACTGAGGTACGAAATGAAAGAAAACATCCTATAAAGAATGACCATGATTATGTAAGGAATGCTTGGTGTGTCCATACTAAGTATAAAGGAAAAATGGTACTGTAGGGACCGGGAATTTCAACACACCCACTCGACGAGATAGTCCTTTTAAATAATCAAACCCATACCTTCTATAAAACGAATGTGTTTCTCTCGACTGAGAGGTTTCGTGAGTACGTCGGCAACCTGTTCCGCAGTCGGAAGGTACTCCAGAACAATTTCTCCCTCGTCTACCTTCTCCCTGATGTAATGATGACGAATTGCAATGTGCTTCGTCCGATCATGGAAAGTGGCATTCTTGGCAAGAGACATCGCCGACTGATTGTCAATTAATAGCTTGACGGGCGTGCGCGAGAGTGACGGCTCGATCTCTGAAAATAATAATTTTAGCCAGGTGGCTTCCTTCGCGGCGGCAGCAGCAGCCATATACTCAGCTTCCGTGCTCGAGAGAGCGACGGATGGTTGCTTCTTTGACGACCAGCTGATAGCAGCTCCAGCTGTAACAAAAGTGTAGCCAGAAATTGAGCGGCGGTCATTGACATCGCCAGCCCAGTCCGCGTCGACGTAGCCCAGTAGGGACATTTCCGACGTCTTCCTGTAAATGAGACGGGTGTCCGTCGTGCCACGTAGGTAGCGGTAAACTCGTTTTAAAGCTGCAAAATGCGCCTGCCCGGGGCAAGCTGCATGTTTGCTCAACGCACCCACTGCATATGCCAGGTCTGGACGCGTCGCCAGCATGGCGTACATGAGTCCACCGAGCGCGCTTTGATACGTCTTAGCGTCGACTTCGGGGACATCAATTTTGACAAGCTTCGCGTTGGTCTCAAGTGGGGTGGAGACGGATCGTCCATCCTTTAAGCCGAAACGATCTAGGATCGTCTCGACATAGCGGCGTTGAGACAGGGAAATAATCCCTTGTTGGCGGTCACGGACGACCTCCATACCTAGGATCCAGCGGGCTTCACCCAGATCCGTTATTTCAAAGTGTTCGGACAGCTGCAATTTCAGGCGTTTGATGGCGTCGAGATTCTTTGAAAAAATCAGTTTATCATCCACATAGACGGCGACGATCAGTAGATCGCCGTCCTCGTCCTTGTAGAATAGACTGTGGTCGGCTTCGCTGCGCGTGAATCCTAGGGACTCGAACGTTTTTCGCAGCGTGTCATACCATGCTTTCGAAGCTTGTTTCAAACCGTAAAGGGTGCGCTGTAAGCGCCAAACAACCTTTGAGTCGTCGCGGAAGCCAGGTGGAGGACGGAGATAAATCTCCTCCTCCAATTCACCATTCAGAAAAGCAGCCTTGACGTCTACTTGATGTACTTCGAGATCGTGCTGTGCTGCGAGTGCAAGGAGGGACCGAATGGTAGTAAACTTGGTAACGGGTGCGAATGTGTCCGTGTAGTCGAGCCCTTCGATCTGCGTATACCCTTTTGCGACAAGACGTGCCTTGTACTTGTCAATTTCGCCGTTGGGCCCGCGCTTGATCTTAAAAACCCATTTCGAGTCTATTATCTTGCGATCGGGCGGCGTCTCGACTTCCTGGTACAGGCCAATTTCTTTGAAGGTATTCAGTTCGACTCCCATGGCGCCCAGCCATAGATCGGCGTCTGGACGACCGACGGCGTCGCTGTAGGTGAGTGGTTCGCTGTCTAGAGGCGTTGCGGTGGCAGCGCGGCGAGCACTTTGTGTCAGCGTGTCACAGTGTGACTCGTCACAACCCACAATATCAGCGCATGCGTCCGTCTCTCCTCCTTCGTCAACACCCTCAATGCAACGAGGTAAGTCGTCTGTCCCTTCATCGTTAAGTTGAATCTCCTCTTGCAGGGTAGTCCTCTCGTAGGCGTTGACGAAGAAACGCGAGTCGTCGTCGCAGATCGGCGCTTTCCGGGCGCGAGAAGACCTTCTCACTGCTGGAGTGGGGATTGGGACCGGATACGGCGACGGTGGAGCGAACGGATGGCCTGAGCGTCCGTCAGAGGTACGTTCGGGCCGTTTACCTTGCCGTTGGCCCCTACTCACTTGCCGTTCGACAGCAACTTCGACTCTTGCGAGTTGGCGGCTCAAAACGCCATCTGGAGGCGATCCAGAGCGATCGGATGAAACGGGTGCGTGTATCAACGCATTTTCGATATCGCTGACCCTTTCTGAAGGTGTCCCGTCGACGGATTCGCCATCCGAGTCCTCGTTGGCGCTGACTGTCTCCCCATCCTCAACAGGTGAGTGTGAGCTCGTTTGTATCGCTTCAGGAACCGTTCCGACCGCTGACCGTCTCGTTTCTTCAACGTTTAGGTTCGTATCGTCGATCTTGACGCGGGAGGGGGCGTTGGCGC
>Ga0307518_10000449_pt1 | contig 31474 bp, 38 predicted proteins | sample 25_EM_MG_FD_203889 | JGI IMG/M metagenome (GOLD analysis project Ga0307518, IMG submission 203889) | Populus trichocarpa ectomycorrhiza microbial communities from riparian zone in the Pacific Northwest, United States - 25_EM | ecosystem: Host-associated > Plants > Roots > Unclassified | place... | reverse complement strand
CAAGTGCTCAGTGCCTTTCTCATCGAGGTAAGCTACAAGGGTGTGGCGCAAACAATCGAGGTACTTTGGATTAGATGGTTTGGAGTTGTACCTGGGTACCAATGGGGCATCAAGAAAGCACGACTTCCGCAGATTGGATTTGTTCCTGACTCACCTGGCGCATTCGGGTTTCTTGATCCATCACTGGTCATACGTGCATGTCACCTCATTCCCGCCTTTGCTGAGGGTCGCACATCTTTACTCCTTCCTCAAGGCCCATCTGTTGCACGGGAGAACGGTGCTGTTGACGACTGGGCGGCCTATTATGTTAACATGTAAGTATTAGCTCGGGCTCTGACAGAGTTGATAGTGAACATTAGCATCTTCTAGCTTTGCTGACCGTGACATGTTCGCCCGTTTCATAGGTTTTGGTGTGGGGCACGACGCTCAATACCACCTCCCAATCCACGAAAGTGAAGACACCGAAGCCGTCGGTCAGGAATCATTTGACGGGCTGACTGATGGTGAGGAGTGCGATGATTCAGACACGGGCTATGGTGGCGGTGATACAGAGGATGGTGTGGATACAGGAGAAGGCAGCCAATCCGAGAAAGGTGAATCGGAGGATGAGTCAACTTTCGATGAGTTAGAGGACAGTGATGGTGACATATCCGTTGAAGGTTCAGAAACTGATGGAGATTTAGATGATGAAGACGGGCCCCAGTTCAAGTTCTGACAGGATATACATGTATACTGATACCAATTCTCTTGATTTTTACTGTCTGTAACCAAATTAAACGAGAAACGAGTTGATCCTGCGCAACATTTCTAGTACCATGACCATTGCCAGTGTTGAACGTTCAACATTCAGGTGCTGTGCTGCGAATCCGTGCGAGCAAGTACTTGTAATCGCGTGCAAATACTACTGAGCACATTGTCTTCAACCCCCCACGTGAGTCTCGTCCACAACACAAAACACGGCCAACGATGCGTATCCGTGAGTGCCAACACACAAGTGCAGTCCAGACGCTGACCATCCTCCCAGCGAAAACTATTCTCTCGCTCAGACCGTGACAGACTTCCATCCCATAGAACCATGGCTGCTCACAGGTCTCTACAACAACGGAACAATCAACATATACAACCACGACACAGGCACGCTCGTGAAGACACTCGAAGTATCAACCGTTCCTGTCCGATGTGTTCGCTTTATCGCACACAACAACTGGTTTGTAGCCGGGTCGGACGACTTTCAGTTGCGCGTCTTCAATTACAATACACATGACAAGGTTGCTGTGTTTGAGGCACATCCCGACTATATCAGATGTCTCGCCATACATCCAACTACGAGTATCGTGCTCACAGGAAGCGACGATATTACCATCAAAGCATGCGATTGGGACAAGCAATGGAAAAATATACAGGTACGTGTACACTCCGTGCCATCCGTCTGGCGATAGTAGACATTATCTATGCAGGTATTCGATGAACACACGCACCACGTCATGAATATTGCATTCAACCCAAAAGACGCAAATACATTCGCGTCTGCCTTTCTCGATCGCACTGTCAAAATGTGGTCTCTCGGCTCTCCACATGCCAACTTTACAATCCATGCACATGATAAGGGTGTCAATTACGTTGACTTTCATCCTGGTCCCGATCGTCCGTATCTCGTCACTACCGGAGACGACAAGACGATCAAGGTCTGGGATTACCTCTCCAAAAGCCGCGTACAGAGTATGGAGGGTCATACCAATAACCCCTCCTTTGCTGCCTTCCATCCCAATCTCCCCATTATCATTAGTGGTAGTGAAGACGGGACCATCAACATCTGGAATAACAACACCTACAGACTCGAGATGGCTGAACAAAGCAGCACAAGTTACTGGTCTCCGCACGAGCACAGAAGAACGACAACGTAACCTCGAACAGCAGAAATGTGCACCTTGTGAGAAGTGGAAAGCAGGCTGCTCGACTACAGTACATGCTGCCCCTTCCTTACTCCTGCACCACGGGTATATCATAATCATAATCATACCGCGAGCAGGTCCCAAAGTCGTATTCATGCTCAACCACCTCCGTCTGTCGTGCTGCCCCATCCCGCCCTCCAGCATCATCTGTGCCCTGTGCGACCCCACCCGCTCCAGCGGATTCCATCCCGCAGGTGCAATAGTCCTCTGCCAAGGTCATTTCGAGAGCAAGAAGTACATGGAGGATACACTTGCACATGAACTTGTGCACATGTACGTTCATTGCAAGTTTAACGTAGATTGGCAGAATTTGAGGCACCATGCTTGTAGTGAGGTGCGTAGTTCGTGACATGCGCGTGTGCGTGGACGTATACGTGTATTCGGTGCTGATGAATACGTGGATAGATCCGCGCGAACAGTCTTAGTGGGGAGTGCAGATACATGCGTGAGCTGGGCCGGGGATACGTGTCGTTCTCGAAGCAGCATCAGGTACAGTGTCCGCGCGTCACCTTGATACATAGTAACTAATGTATACTCTGTTTCCATGCCCACAGGCATGTATTCACCGCTGTGCGATCCTCGTTATGCACTCGAACGCGCCTGGTGTGTGGCATTGTGTAGGGATGCAAATGAAGTCACCGTGGGCTTCGACGAGGGGCTCGTCGCTATCAAGGTTCGTTTCCTCCTACATATCCAATTCACCAGTTCACCTTCTTTAGCTTGGACGAGATGAACCAACCTATAGCATGGACCCCTCTGACAAGCTTATCTACACTCGCAACAAACTCGTTCTCTCAGGGAATGTCCGAACCCTCGGCGACGACACTACTGCGGAAGGAAACCGGATTTCTCTTTCCGTCAAAGAAATCGGTGCCACGGAAATATTCGCAACCGCCCTTTTGCACAGCCCAAATGGTCGTTTCGTCAGTCGTGGGAGATGGTGAATACATCATCTACATTGCTCTGGCATGGCGAAACAAGAGCTTTGGCAATGGCATATCATTTGCATGGGGGGTGATCCCAACACGTACGCCGTACTCAAAAACAAGGTCGAAGCACGCATATATAAGAATTTCAAGGAGAGAGGTGGTGGTGCCGTGAAGGGGTCCTGAAGCTGGTCGATTGATGCATTGTATGGTGGTCCGGTTCTTGGTGCGAGGGGAAAGGGGTTCGTAGTGTTCTGGAATTGGGAGACGGGTGAAGTCGTGAGGCAGATAGATGTAGAGGCAAAAAACGTGCATGTTTTCCCCCTTTTGCATTATTGATGTTACTCATGAGTTGTAGATATACTGGTCAGGAACGGGTTCCCTCGTCGCTATTGCCTCTGAAGGCTCGTTCTATTTGATCGGGATGCATATACTGCAAAAGTGGATGAGGACGCAGAGACCACGGGTGGAAGTGTCGAAGGAGCCTTTAATGTCATCACTGAAATATCAGACGGGTGAGTGCGCGCTCGTTTGCATGTCGGTCGGCTAATGCTTGTGGACAGTGTCAAGATGGTCAAAGGGGTCGGAGATTGTTTCATCTATACCACTGCAAGCAATCGGATCAACCACTTTGTCGGCAACGAATCGTACACCATAAGTCCGTCTGACACGTATGTTTCTCGTCTCTCATCTGTTCTGTTCTCTCTGTATCTTCCTCCACAGGCCATTGTACATCCTTGGCTATGCACCCGCACACAATCGCGTCTACCTAGCCAACAAAGTTATGTCCATCTACGCCTACTCACCTCCACTGAACGTCGTCGAATATCAGACCGCGGTTCTGCGCGATGACATGGACGCTGCTGAAAAAATCCTCCCAAGTATACCATGCGAACAGCTGAACAAAGTGGCCAGGTTCTTGGAAGCAAGAGATCTCAAAGAACTTGCCATGCAAATAACCACAGACCCCGACCATAAAATCAACCTTGCACTTGCGCTGGATGACCTTGATGCTGCATTGAGTGTTATCGCACAGTCGGTCCCTGAAACAGAGGCAGAGTCGAAGTGGAAAGAGCTAGGCGATCGTGCGCCAGCTGTCGGGAGGTTTGATCTTGCCAAGGAGGTGTACGAGAAGGCAGGAGATTTACATTTAGGTTCGTTGATGTTGCTGGTTGTCTGTATGGGAGATAGGACAGGACTTGAACGGGTTTCTGCTGCCGTGGGTGTGTCTTTCAGTTCTGTCTTGCCACGGCCGCGCTAACGGCACTGGGTGGGCGTGCAGGGAAATCAGGCACGAATAATCAGGCGTTTGCTGCGTCTCTCGAGCTCGGAGATACGTGTGCGTGTGTGGACTTACTCATCAAGACAGGTTGGGCCCCAGAGGCTGCGCTGTTTGCAAGGACGTATGCGCCAAGGTAATACTTTTCCTACCGGCCGATGCCTTCAAGGTTATTCCAACACTACATGTAGGGTTCACAGAGAATGTATTCACTGACACCCCACTGACTACCTATCCACAGTGGGCGTGACCCTCTCAACCCATCTGATATTTCAACAGGCGTATGTTTACTTCCCGGGCAATACATGTCATCGACGAACTTCTGCGGGATTTGCCAATTCCACTGGTGGTGTACCACCATCAAGATGATCTCAACGGCCAACTACTTGCACCGCCAACCACAGTGTCGATGGCCCCACCACCCACATGACAACGGCCATCACCACCACTTTTGTCGGCGACACCCACGACAATGTCTGCAGCATTGTATGTAGTAATGACACGATAATAAATCAATTTATTGCATTACAACTGTCTACATGTGAGCGCAAATTAAGTGGATGTACCTTCGCCAGGTGTCAGTTGGATACGGGTACCGCATGGGTGAATTTCCGACTGCACACAAAATTGACAGTACTGACAGGTTCCTGGTGTGGGATCCGGCAATTCGGATCAGGCGGTTCCTCTATGCAAGGCTGTGACCATTCTGTGCTCATTGCTGAGCTTTTATATCCAACTTACATGGTTTGGGTAGGCAGCACCCAAGTGACCTGTTTGGGGAGGAAGGCATATTATGCCCAAGCTGTGCATTTGCAGTACAAAGTCGAAAATTTAGTTCACGGTCTTTTACAGTTTTCTACAATTTGCTTTATGCATTAGAGAGAGATTATATCACCTTAACTTCTTGCATATTAATATCACTCGACTGTAATTTCCATAGCAATATAGTTGTGTTTTACAATGCCTTGTAAAAAAATGTCAGTGCACAGAATGTTGGGGAGGAATAGGAACCGTCATTCAGATGTTTGTGGTTCTTTGACGATCTTACAAAGCTATTGAACGTAGTTCGAACACGTTTATTTTCTGTACTTATGCAAAAATGGCACAAAGCAATAGCACGATAATTACATTTCAGTGATGACTTGGAATCCTTCCGTTCAGATAGTTTTATGTTGAGGAACCTTGGTGAGCAAGGTAACATTTTGGGACCTTTCTGGGCACACTTATTCGTATTCACAAGGTGCCCAAATGTCTGGTTAACTTCATCTATGAATCATCACTAAGTCAGTCTGGGTCATACACACCAACAGATTCCGACTTGCTCAAGAAACTGCCACTTTCATTCTCCCAGCTCACCCGCTGTGGAGTTCAACTCGTCCAGTGGCCACAATGACATGGGTAAACAATTGTTCATCAAACTCATGAAGGTAAGTGGGCATTCTCTCTTCGAAAGAAACGTAAATGTTCAAGGGCGTCAACATGCACTAGCTAATTGATAGGACATCCAATACAACATGGGTGTATCCTTCGTGCACTCGTGATGTGCTGCATATCTTGTTTTTTCGTGGCAAGCTTGTTGGGACGTCGTTGTCTTGTGGCGACCAATGTGCTGACACACTGCTGACCTCGATGTCAACGAGCGTCAAATTGCGGGGTCCCAGACGACAAAGGAGGCGGATGCCAACAAACGACTTTGACATCGCCATAACACTAATGTCAGTCGGGCACACCGCAGACAACAAGCGGCAACATGGATCACTACGTGGGCAGTGCGAGCTGCTGCACCACCTCCACAATATAATGAGAGTGGGTGATACTCACACAAGGACACGGTAATGCTGCCCACACCTGCAGGCAACCCGGTGCCATTCCGTATTTACAGACCACTAACGATCATATACAGCTCTCTGGGAAATGATATCAATACGGCCTTCTAGGACTTGTGAGTGTAAGCAACTTTGGTGATGCACTGCCCGGCCTGGCTCGAATGTGTGCATTCATTGTTAAACCCCATCGGGGCTTGCTACTTCTGTCAGTGTTGTCGCCGCTTGTGCTCCGATACTGGTACTTCCCACAGAGTGATCGTAACAGACACCGGGCTACTTGTTGGATATGGAGTGGCGACCATCACCAGTGAATGGCTGCCTACTTAACACCCTGAACCTGATGCAATGTAATTGTGCCATATTCAGAGTGTTGCTCACGGCACGTTCAACCTTGCACTAGGCAGGGTATTCGCTACTGTTGTCAGGTAGGATAGGATTTGCCGCAACTTCCTTGTTATCCAACACTTATCTTAGAATCAAAATATCTCGCGTTCATAAGCTAACGTTATATATGATTCCTTCGGATTCGGATTCCTCAGTGTTGACTGTAGGGGAAAGAGGTATTTTTCCTGTTTTCATGGCAATGGAAATGCCGAGCGACCATGATACGCCAACCGCAACAACAGGAAATGGATGACTAGACTACGACGAGATGGCACGCAAGTGATGAAGCAACGAGGTAGGCACCCGTTAATTACAGTGATGACAGTTCCACCACAAGACAGCCCTATGTCACCTCTTTTGTGGACTCAACTGCAAATTCAATCATTATCAGCCAGCCAGCACTACTGGGTTGTTGACTCGGTTTACAACTCACCTTCACACAAGTCTCAGGCTATGTATCACATCGCGGATAACTATATTTGTAGTCCCCCCGGGTATGGCCAGATATTCTACAATAGCAGCGATCATGAGAAGAGCACGGGATGTTGGCATTCACATCCCAATATGTCATCTCCAGTTCCTAAGGTTCAGCATGTATCAAACTCCCTAGTTCGTGGATAAGCACACGTAGGTGCGGTTATTCCTCTCCTGGACTTAAATGACTGTTGAGAATGACAGATTCTGACAATATACCCTAGTGTATTTCTCGTCTTCCGAGTTCAGAACTAAGCCTCGTCTGGAGGATCGATGCGAATAATAACTCCATTAGCATGATTTTAGCGCTCTACAAGTAGAATCAATGGCATCATTCTAGTAGTTGCTACAGTTCTTCCCAGTCGAGCATTGGTTCGGATTCGCGAAATTTGTGTCAGTTACGAGGCGTATAGTAGATCGCTGGTAACATTCTCGAAGGCCCACTGAAGGTTTGAATTCATGTCCTTTCATTGTCTACCAACTTGCTCATTAGAGGTTTTATGGCATTCATGCTATTAAGCAAGCCCAATATCATGGCCACAGGTTTTGCAGTCGCTTTTGACGTGCCTAGTCAAAACACAAGCCTGACGAAGACCAATGATACAATCTCCTTTTGCTATATATTATAATTCGAAACATGTCAAGCGACTATCTTCCCCTCTCCATGAACCATTTTGAACTGTAAATGCACACATTGTATGATGGGAGACTGAGGGTAAACACTGAGAAGATGCTGCCTCTCGGATTGAAAGGATAAGGCGACAACCAGCAGATATCGTAATTGATGCACTCCAAAGGAGAATCTGTGTCAACCATTGGATCTCCAAGCCCGCATCGTGATTCAGATATAGAACAAATGTGACAAGTGGACTGTGTCTTATTGTCAGATCCCTATCCAACAGAGATATGACAATTCACACCTAATAAAGTATATGACGTTTCCATGGACCAGAGAGTCCACTAGTCGTGACTTGTTAAACCTCGCCGATTGGGAACGAGATTGCTGCCTAGAATGCTTGATACCAGCCCAGACAGCAAGTAAAGCCAAAATAGCCTCGAAAGCGAAAGGAGGGACATATATGTCATCATTATACACTGGAGTGACGTAACCGATACAGAGTTCCATGTCGTGGTAGTAGTATCCTGTAATGTCGAAGTGCTCGGCAAATGTTTCTGTGACAGAGATCAGAACCAGAGACAGTGGAAATCTTAATGAAAGCCGATGACGGACCAGTGTTGAAAAGGTTGGTTGAGATCAAGATCCAGAACACGATACCAACCTCTGCGACAAAAAATATCGCCATGAAGGCCAGGAGTCTCTTCGAGCCATGATAAAGGGCATATAGACGCATCTGTAGGATCACTGTGATAACTTCAGCAAGACTTCACTGGATGTTGGTATGGAGACAATACCTTGTACCGCCCACACAATAATAAGACCCACCCAGGCTTGAGATCCGAAGACAAATTGACCTATGATTTTGTTAATAGAGAAATTTTAAGGGAGGATCACATACAGCTAGATAATTACACAGAATATTTGGAGTTCAGTAGCACCACAGATTCAAAAACACCGTACATCTATTGTGCCTCAGCTAGTACAACCACTGCACAGTGTTCATTTTAAACTTACTTTGTCTGTTCGTCGAGTAGACATTACTACACCTATCATCAGCATCGCGAATACAAAAATGGGGGTTGACCGACATACAAACAGTAATAGCCCTATGAGCGGAATAATTTCAGTGTGCAATGCATCATACAGCAAAGGAATAGCTTACAAATTGTACAACGTTCCAAAGTACCGAACCTACCTCAAATGGTCAGAGGTTGCCAATGTCATTTAAGTAAACTAAAGGAAATCGCACGAATATATACAATGTGGAGGTCGAGTGCCAACGATGCTTCTTTTTGTGCCGTATCAATTCATGTTACACGAATCCACACAATCAAGGAAATACCCAAATATGCTCAATCTGAGAACAGAAAATACAGTGGATCAGACATGCAGGAATGACAACAGCGCTCATGTAGTACGTGCCTCTCGATCTAGGGTCAGAACTAGTGCATTGCAGCCCATTAGTAATCCATTTTCAATACGCTACAAGTGTATTTTGCCTCACAAAATTCATAGAATAAGAACACAGTGACCGCCACTACAATGTATGTAGTTCAGCGCCGAAATTTTAGCAAGTGGGCACACTCACAGTAAATTCGGATTGTGGTCTGGTCTGCTACTATTAGCGGTTCCAAGGGACCAAGTTGATCTGCTGGTATTGGAGACCCAACCACTAACACCATAGTAGTTTTCAGCTAGTAAACGGCGTGGAGAGATTGAAAGAAACGGCGTTGTGCAGTCAAATCAGGAGAACACTGCAGTCCTTTATCTTATATCAAAGCACAGGAAGTCTATCATGTGCCCGTATTGGAGTGATGACTATCACACAACTATATAATTTATCGTGTCACATCAACTAAAATACACGCTTTGCCAGACAAAGACACACCGGTGTTAATGAAATGTCCGAAATTGTACTCATCATGCCTTGCATGATTCCGCCATGAGGCATGCACTCCCTTGGTTCCGTAATTCATTCCCATACTTCGGCAAGGAGAATCAGTAGCAGAGAGTTACATAGTACAAATCATACCCTGCTTGAGGGTCGTTCCCGTCGAAAAAATCTGTTGATATCACCGATCCATCTGATGCGGCATTCTTACAGTATGCGTGATCCAGACACTTCTGCCAGTCTAGTCACGATTCACCTTCCATGTCCACGTTCCGGTGTGTGATGCAATCATTTTGATGACTCACAGGAGATAACGGCTCGTATGTGGTGGTCCATAGAGTGACCTGCCGTAGCTAGGCGTGTACGATTGTAGATTGCGAGTCACCAATGAACAGAGTCCCAGTGGCATTACTAATGGCTAGATTGCGTGAGGCACCGGAAGTTCCCGGTCACCCAAACCTCTGTCTTGACCGGCGCGCACAAACCTCGACTTCTGGCTTATCATATACCCCCTTAGGCTGGTCAACAGTGGAGTATATGCTTACAGTCAGGCAATGGCATCTGGTTCTGTCATCCTCGATGTTTGAGGGACCCTGCAATGCAAGAATATTGCAGTGGTTCAAGTCGTGGAAAATGTACTGGGAGCTCAGAGCGGACTACTTGATGCACAGGTGTGTACTGAGCATGCTCTGAGGTCTCGTACTTCGCACCTGCAATCGCCATGCACGATGTCTTGATCAATGAGTCCAAATGTAGGTGATCATTAAAACAAGGATGAGGTGAGTCAAGCCACATTCTCGTGTGTTGAAGTGCTAAATACCATTTCTCAGCGGGTCCGTGCATTCTATGATACGCATGGCTGGTACGACCATGCCAAGTGTGGCGAACATAACTTCAACAGACAAAGTAAATGCCTGAGGGACATATAAGAAAATGCTCAACTCGTTAACCTTGCCTTTCCAGACAAATGCGTCACAGTTTAACAGTTGTGCCATTGTTCGAATCTGCAGCATGAGCAGCAGATATGTACCGTCGGTTTGTTATCGTGCTCAACATATTGTCGCTGACGGGAGGGTAGTTGTCATCGCAGGCAACGAGGTTATGACTATAGCGAAGTTTCTCCCCGATCGCGGGGTCACTGGCGCAGTATGTAGTTCGCAGTCATCGTCCATGCATACTAAGTGCTTCGTTCCATCCCAGCTGCTTGACCGGCCATCTTTCTGCTAGGTTTACTGCCAAATCTGCCTCGCTTGTTCCTCTTCATGTTAATCCGAGTTTCTCATCCTGCTCAACCTTCTCGAGAACTATCCACGACATTGTTCGTATCGGTGTCGTCTTTGTAAACAGGCACGCCTTGTCACTGTATATAATGCCGCCCTTCCCTGAGCATCGTCGAACAGTTCGCTCCTGGATAACCTCGAAATTCCCTTTAGCAGTGCGTTCATCTTGATTGTGTCGTCGCTTGTGGTGGTGCCGCCAGAAACTGCATCTATTTCATATTAAGACTGTTGACCAAGGCTCACTGGTTCTCGAGGATGAAGGTGCTCTTCTGGCACGCAAATGCCACTGAGTTAAAGGCGGTTCGAGACTCTTCAAATCGAATTCATCGTCATTGCAGCCACAGGGTCCGTAACAGTTCTCCCGTCGAATATGTCTACAATGTCAGGTATAAATCTTATCTTCCTTCAAATTTTGAGGGTTGCCTACGGGAGCCTAGGTATAAATCTCTATTCGCGAGGAGCTAACGCTTTGCACAGAACAATGGAGATCCTTTCCCGTCTAATCAATCCCCGGCATGCTACCGTGTGCCGAAGTGGCACCCATGCATCAATTAGCCATCAAAGCCTAAACTGACGAAGTGATTAGATGGACCAGTGACTGGGTCCTCTGCATTGATAGCAATACCGTCATTCCAACCTAACTGGTGAGAAAAAAATGAGTCCATCAAGCTGTAAGACAATTAAACTGCTATATGAACAAGCACCACACTACTGTATGGTTAAGTTGGACAGAAAAGAGCGGGTTGCAGTAGTCCTTGAACTAGTATCTGCCGAGAGGGGCAGGAAAAATTCACATAGTATTATCTATCAGGCCATGTACAATACATGTCAGAACCCATTGGCGACATCACAAAGTTCTACTTCTCAGGAGGAAGCCTGGACATGTCCGCACGACCATCTTTTATCCAGTGCTCTTTCACAAGCTTCTCCATATCCAAATAATAATACCGATATACCAACTTGATCGTTCCCTCGCTCACTCCCGCTACTGCACTGATATCCCGGATCGGTTTTTGTATGCCCAGTAGATGACAAGTGAAGTAGATGGCCCCCCTGCAATAGATATTGGACTCCGCCCGTCTGCAATGCCGTGTTGTTGTGCAGCGATAATAATGTCACTGCAAATGGATTGCACGTTGGCAGGCAGGTCGAGATGGTTGCAGTACCGCACAAGCAGCTTCTCTGGGCCAGTCGTCGGGCTGTTATCGTTGGTATGCTGTGCAGTAGCACCCGGAGAGAGATTGAAAGCTTGTTCGAGTGCCTTGTAGCACTGGCCAAGTGTCTTCTTCGATACATGTGTAAGGTTACATATTTCCCGAAACGTTCGGGGCACATGGGCTTGCCGGCAAGCAATGAAGATGCAAGCAGCGATCACAGCTTCTAATGGTTTACCCCGGAGAAGCTTCTCTTCTGAGCGTTTGTAAAGCTGCTTGGCGATGTCGCTGATCGTCTTTGGCAAAGAAAACTGATCGCACCAGCTGCCGATATCTCGGAAAGCAGAAAGGAGGTTCCGCTCGGAGCGTGAGCTCTGTGAGCGCGACGCGGCGCGTTGGAGTTCGCGAGCAATACCACTACCGCCGTCGCGGAAGCTGATGACTGTGTCGAGCTGCTCCATGCCCTCCATCAACGGGTCTGAAGCAGCACCGACACGCGAAGGGTCATCCCCTTCGTCGTTTGCAAACGTCTAGTACACCAAGCAAACGTATGCAGTGCCGTACACTGAAAAATAAGGTACTTACCCTCCATTCGCTTCTCGTGTCAACGACTCGGTCACCGAGCACGAGACCACAACCCCCACACACGAGGTCTCCACTGCTAAATTCCTCGACGATGCGTGGATTCATGTCTCTGCAATCGGGACAGATGAGGCGTACAGCAAGGTCCGGGCCGTAAGTAGGCTGTTGGACCTTCTGTGCGGACGCAGCAAGTGGGAATGGCTGGGAGAAAGCCATGATAAGCGCAGTCGCTGAGTGTTTGCGTGCTGGGAAGGGTCGCGAGTGCTTTGTAGGTGGAAAAGAGCGAGCAACGCTGAAAACAAGTGTGTTAATTGTTTCCTGTGTGTAGACTAGCTAAAATTCATATTGGATTTAAACGCAGTTAGCTTACTTCTCACCCGAAATTTTTCGAATAAGCCGACCTTGACCAATCTAGTAACACGAGCAGGAGATATATCAATTTCTCTGGAATCAGATAATCGTACCTAACATGTCCCAGCAAACAACTTTCCCTTTGTCACCTGCCGTTAACAAGCAGCCACAGACATATGGTACTCTCGACTCTCGACATCAGCCGATACCGAGACTATGTCTGCAAAACATAGTGCCTAGAATAGTCGATTGGTTTTGGCTTTGTCGTAAACCTCGTCTCCGTCCAATTCGAGTGCGTCCTAAGTATTCAAAACTCAGTAAACGCATACGACGTTGTAGTAGAAGGAAGAGTCCTGAGTCATCATCGATTTGGGGATGACGTATTTGGTAGCCGTTTGGTCATCCAGGGTGTTTGCTGACTCCTTCGTGTCGGAGTCCAAGCGTCGACCTTTGTCCTCGACCACCAAGTACTGTCGCCACTAGTGTTATTCTGCTGAAGACGCTCCTCGGCGGTCACTCTCGCAAGAAATTGTGTTAGCTGTACGCTATATACATTGCCAATCTAAGTTCCAACTGACGAAAACACACAGAGACTGGGCATGGTTCTATAGAAGACTCTCCCACACGACGACGAACTTCAACTACCCTATTCGTGGTTAAACACAGCATTTGTGCTGCCAATTAATCCTTCTGGGTTTAAATGCTTCTGATATCGAGAACGACGGATACCAGCGATATACCCCCAGCATAGTCCTTGATTTCAGAGTTCAGAACTAATAAGGGACAGATACAAACAGTAACACCCTCAGCTTGATTTTAGTGTTCTCCAAGTGGCATCATCGTTATGGTACGTCAAGTTGGTACAGTTCTTCCCAGTCGAAGGTCGTGATTGGTGCGACTTCGCGCAACTTGTATCAGCTATGAGGATAGTAAACTTCTGGTAACGTTCGCGCTCCGTTCGTCACTGTGTGCTAACCAGTTCCTCGGGGGTATCTGACATTAGTGCCTGGTAAGCCCAACATCATGGTGACAGGCTTCGCAGTCCAATTGACCAGGCGTGTACTACGCGATCTCCCTCGGTGAACAATTGATTCGATATATATTACAATTCAATACGGAATGCAAGGAACTGACACGAACTAGCTACGAGACCACGATATATCCTCAATGTACGAAGCACGCGAGGGGGCCCGGGCGTTGGTGAGGACGCCTAAAGCGGACCTCGGGGTGAGTTACGGTCGACACTGGGTAACTGGTGTCGATCTTCCTGCGACCGGCAAGGCCCAAGAAGGGCAGGCGGTCGTATATCATCCACGACGCACGAAAGCGACCAGGTTAAATCCCGCACTCTATGCCAGTAGGCAGGACCCTCTCGTTCGCTTTGACTTTTTTTGTACCTTAGATACTTTGTTCGCTCGGGCGTCGAGCCACTCGTGCTTTGACGTCGCTACAGTACGTATACCGCCTGTCTCCGATGCCTTGAGCAGCAGTAATCCAATGCCCCCCTAGTTTCCGTATCAACGTCTGAGTCATCAGTATAAGCGTTCATCGAGTACAGTTCTCCGTCTACAGTGTCCAGTACTAGGCTACTCTCTTGTTCCTCACCTCTACCTTCCGTTCTTGAACACCTGAACCCGCACCTTCCCCTACAGGAAGTAGACAGACGTCAAACAGTGCAAGTATCTTTCTCTCTCAATGGTTCATCTCGGGCCACGAACTCACTTATTGTGACTGGATGAGAGCCTGAGACTAAATGATGTGAAACCGCCCCTCGCAAAGAAAGGATAAGGCGACAACCAGCAGCGATTGTGACAGGTGCGGAGAACAGGAGAGAGTCGCCGAGCCACTCAATCTCGAGGCTCGCATTCTGTTTCAGAAATACAATAAATGTCACAAGAGGACTACACCTTTATTGTCAGATCCCCTTCAACAGTGACAAGAGAATTCTTACCTCAGGAAATATACGACATTTCCCAGGATCAGAACATCGAGTAATCGTGGTTTATTTAACCACGTTGATCGAGAGTAAGATTGCTGCCTTGAATGCTTAACACCAGCCAGGACAGCAAGTACAGCCAGAATCACGTCAAAAGTAAGACAAGGGCCCCATAGTTTGTATCTGTATGCAGAGATGGTGCAACCGAAACACAGGTCTGCCACCTCAGTGTATTGATATCCAGTAATGGTGAATTTCTCGGCCCACATTTCTGCAGTAGATATCACAATGTGATGATGAAAATCTCAATAAAAACCAACAACGAACCACTGTTAAAAAGGCTGGACGTGGACAAGACCCACAGCATGACGCCAACCTCTGCAGCGAAAAATGTCGTCATGAAGATCAGAAGCTTCTTCGAGCATTGATAAAGGGCATAAAGGCGCAGTTGTAGTATCACTGGGATAGCTTTGATGAGGCCGTGCAAGATGGTGCAATTGTAACTTTACCTTGTACCGCCCACCATATAATAGCACCCCCCCAGAATTCAATGCTAGTAATGAATTGGCCTATTGCTTTGTTAACGGAGAAATGGGGAAGGAGGTAGTGGCATACAACTAGATGATGGCATGGGCATACTTGGAGTTCAGCAACACAATCCCAGACTCGAATTGAAACAACACCGTACGTCTGTTATGCCTCAGCTGGTGCGACCATTGTAGGGTTCATCCCAAACTCACCTTGTTTGAAAGTGGGACGAGAAGTACTTCACTGATCATCAGCATCACGGATAAAAAGATGAGGATATTTGTACGCACGGACAGTGACAGTCCTATAGATGGAATATAAGTTTCAGTCTGTAGTGTTCATAGAAATAACTCACAGGTTGTACAGCATTCCGAAGTATCGAACCTATGCCAAACTAATGTCAGAATCTGTCAGTGCCATATACACTGAAGGCATTCGTACGAAAACAAATAGTGTATTGGATGTTTTCCAAGGGCGCTTCTGCATCCACCGTGTCAGCCTATGTCATGCGCAGTACATATAATAAGGGAAATACCCAAATTTGCTCGACCTGAGAGTGAGTAATGAGGTTGGTCAGGTAAGAAGGAAAGAGAACAGAGATAAGGCAGTACATGCCTCTTGATCTAGGGTGAGAACTAGCACATTGCATTGTCAGCAAACCTTCTTGAGTAAAGTACACCTGTATTTCGCTCACGGTATTCAAAGAATAAGACCACCGTGATGGCCACTGTACCGTCCACAGTTAAGCACCCGACTTTGCAATAAGCACTGGGAACACCTACCGCGAATTTCCAATCTCATTTGAATTGCTGGTAAGTACTCATCCAAGGCAAAATAATCTGCTGGGTACGGATATCCGACGACTACTGCCATAATGAACGGGGTGTTTCCTTATGCTTTGCAGAGTACGGAAAACTGGAAGAAACAGAGTTGAGGCGTCAAATGGCGGGAAAATTGTGGTCTTTATCTTACACCTACACCATGATCAAAGCACAGGAAGTTCATCATGTGGCCATACTGTGGCGATTAGTACCTACTTGCGTGACGGAATATGTACGTACACGCTTTTCCTGAAATGACAGACTCGACACTGTGCCATCCTATCCCCATCATGCATCATGTTTGAATAATACTTCAGTGAGCTCTCTGATTGGTTGAGACAAGTTGGCTGAGGGTATGCAGTACGCACAGCACAGTAAGCCCATCACCACGGCTGGCCACAACATCACTTAGCAATTGTCCAATTCCAGTGCCATTGTTAGAAGAGAAGTGACCAATGAAGTTGGTAACAGCGGGGCATGTGACCATGTCTCCTCGAGTCCAAGCTCCCTTACATATAGCCCTCGGCCAGCTCGAAGAAGAATGGCGTAGTGGCTGGCCCTCACCAGCGTGTCGGATAAGTCACACGCAAATCACGCGTGTGAACTGAACCCTAGTTATGTAATTGATTCTACGCCACTACTGGAGTTTCTCGTACTTATCAGTGATCCGACTTGGTATCCGCTGCGGCCAACATTATTGAACGTTCAAGCGGTATGATGCATTGATGCATCACGCCTGGATCCAATTCCACGATCGCATCGGGTACGTACTACGGCTTGCACCTTGCAACCTTCCTTTTGCATCATTCTGCATGCGTGCTGATTTGTTTACAAGGCATCTTTAAATCAATGTTTCAACGCACACATACTGTATATTTAGTCCATGCCACTTGCTCATGTCCAGGCGTTCAAATTTAGCAGGCAAGTACACATCTTCAGAAATTCCTGCATTGCTCGAGGACAACTTCCTCCTAATATACAACATGTTCCTCCGCACATCTACTCTTCTCTTGCCATTCTTCTTTCGTCATCGCATAGCCCTCACCCATTGCCGCATGCGGTGGCGACAACTACTCCGGTGGCTCTCCCCAATGCTGCCAGACCACCTACCAAGTACGTCCTACAGTTCCGCTCCTTTCCTGGCCAATTATCATCAGTCAGCCCACTCTCCGTATGTAGCTCAACGCACAAATGTGCAGAAACTATTCACGACACAGTTCAAAGCATATCTTACTTAATGAGAATCAGTGAGAATTAGGCTATTCATCACATGCCGGAGAACTATGTATCCTGGGGAAGGCCAAATGCTCTACGATAACAACGATCGTGAGAATAGCACGGGATGTCACCGTCGTCCTCGTTCACATCTGAATATGTCGTCTGCATTTCCCAAGGCTCAGCATGTAGGCAACTTCACTGTCAGCCTAATTCGTGGGGTAAGTACACATAGGGATTTAAATGCCTTTCACACTGAAAATGATAGATTCCGACGATATACTTCTCGTCTTCCGAGTTCAGAACTAAGCCTCGCTTGGAGGATCGATGCGAACAGCGACACCCTAAGCTTGATTTAAGTGTTCTACAAGCGGCATCGTCGCCATGGTATGCCATTGATGATATTTCGGTTGCTACAATTCTTTTCAGTCGAGGGACGTGATTGGTGCGACTTAGTGAAACTTGGATCAGCGATGAGGAGCATCGTAAATCGCTGGTAACATTCTCGGAAAAAGGCTGCGTTAGGAAGGTTCGCGCTCGCGTCCATTACTATGTGCCAACCTGTTCCCTGGAGGTCTCATGGCATTCTTGCCTAGTAAGCCCATGATCATGGTCACAGGCTTCGCAGTCATATTGGCGTGTCTACCAACACAGGGTGAAGAACAATGATGCAATCTCCTTTTGCTGTACATTATAATCTGATACATGTCAAACAATGCGACTATCTTCCCCTTTCCATGACTCATCTTGAACTGCAAATGCACTCATTGTGCGACGGGAGACTGCGGTTAAACACTGAGAAGAAACCGCCTCTCGGATTGAAAGAATAAGGCGGCAACCAGCAGATATTGTAATTGGTGCACTCCAAAGGAGAATCTGTGCCAACCATTGAATCTTCAAGCTCGCATCGTGATTCAGAAACAGAACAAATGTGATGAGCGGACTATGTCTTATTGTTAGATCCTTATCTAACAGTGATATGGAAATTCATACCTAACAAAGTATATGACATTTCCATGGACCAGAGAATCGACTAGTCGTGGCTTGTTAAACCCCGATTGGGAACGAGATTGCTGCCTAGAATGCCTGATACCAGCCCAGACAGCAAATAAAGCCAAAATAGCCTCGAAAGCGAAAGGAGGGACCCATATGTCTCCATTATACGCTGGGATGACGTAACCGATACAGAGTTCCATGTCGTGGTAGTAGTATCCTGTAATGTCGAAGTGCTCGGCAAATGTTTCTGTGTCAGAGATCAGAACCTGAGATAGTGAAAATCTTAGTAATGGAAGCCAACGGACCATAGTTGAAAAGGTTGGTTGAGATCAAGATCCAGAACACAATACCAGCCTCTGCGACGAAAAACGTCACCATGAAGACGAGGAGTCTCTTCGAGCCATGATAAAGGGCATAGAGACGCATCTGTAGGATCACTGTAACAACTTCAGAAAGACTGCACTGGATGGTGGTATGGAGACGATACCTTGTACCGCCCACACAATAATAAAACCCGCCCAGGCTTGAGATCCGAAGACAAATTGGCCTATGATTTTGTTAACAGAGAAAATTTCAAGGGAGGATCACATACAGCTAGATAATCACACCGGAATATTTGGAGTTCAGTAGCACCATAGATTCAAAAATACCATACGTCTATCGTGCCTCAGCTGGTACAACCACTGCACGGTGTTCATTTTGAACTTACTTGGTCTGTTCGTCGAATAGACATTACTTCACCAGTCATCAGCATTGTGAATACAAAAACCGGGGTTGCCCTACATACAAACAGTGATAGTCCTATAAGCAGAATAATTTCAGTGTGCAATGCATCATACAGCAAAGGAATAACTTACAAATTGTACAACGTTCCGAAGTACCGAACCTACCTCAGCTTACCGTCAGAAGTTGCCAATGTCATATAAACTAAAGAAAACACACGAATATATACAATGCGGAGGTCGAATTCCAGCGATGGTTCTTTGTGCGCCGTATCAATTCATGTTACGCAAAATCCACACAATCAAGGAAATACCCAAATATGCTCAATCTGAGAACAGAAAATACAGTGGATCAGACATGCAGGAACGACAACAGCGCTCATGTAGTACGTGCCTCTCGATCTAGGGTCAGAACTGGTGCATAGCATCGTCAGCAATCCATGTTCAGTGACCTACACGCGCGTATTTTGCCTCACAAAATTCATAGAATAAGAACACAGTGACCGCCACTACAGCGTATGTAGTTCAGCGCCGAAATCCTTAGAAAGTGGGCACACTCACAGTAAGCTCGGGTTTTCATCTGGTCTGCTGCTATTAGCGGTTCCAAGGGACCAAGTTGATCTTCTGGCATTGGAGACCCAACCACTATCGCCATAGTTTCAAAGCGGTTAGAAAACGGCGTGTTCCTTTGGAAAGGCAGGGAGGGGATGAATGAAGCGAAGTTGGGCGGTCAAATCGCGAGAACATCGCGGTCTTTTATTTTACGTCCCCGACCTGTCATGATCGAAGCATAGGAAGTCCATTGTGTGTCCGTCTTGGAGCAACGGCCATCACCCAACTACATAATCTATCGCGTCACATCAACTAAAATACACGCTTTGCCAGACACAGACTCACCGGTGTTCATTAAATGTCCGGAATTGTTACACATCTTGCCTTGCATGCTTTCGCAATGAGACATGCACTCACCTGGTTCCGTAATTCATTCCTATCCTCCTGCGAGGAGAATCGACGGCGAAGAGTTGGACCAAGTACATACCTAAGGCGCTTGGATATGGTTGGTAACATTCTGATGCTGGTGTTGCACCTCGCCAACCGAATGTTTGTGCCCAGCACCAGTAATACTCACAGCAAGTCACCAAGCGGTGAAAATAAAGCGACAATCAACAACCGGCTAGAAATCAAAGATACTGAGTCAATCCAATTCCAAAGATGTCAGAAGAACGCATGGCACCCATGATGTTGGTTACGGCAATCTGACGCGAAATGCCTAACCGCGCCTCCTACAAATACTTGAGCCAGCGGTCCTTCAGGCTTCAAGATGCCCGAGTATCATAGGACCAGTGCAAATAGGATAAATTGAAGCTTGCTTGAGCCGTGGTTCAAATCGACATGATCATCATCACACGTGACTCCGTCCATGGCATGTTTGCTGTGTACCAGTCAGTTTCTCGCGTCGATGTCATCTTCGATTTGGCATTCAATTGCCAACGTCATCGAACGCTCAAGACATTCATTGTGCGTATTGAAGTCCACAACCAGATTTGGTGGCTTGCAGCCATTTTTTTGTCAGAGGAAGAGGACGCTCGCAAACCCGACCCGGTGTCCATTATGATACGCCCGGACTGAGGCAGGGTCCACCTGTGACCTTGATCATTCCGTATGTATATGTACCACATCATCTTCAAAGTCCTGATTTGCTCAATGCTCACAGCAACAAGTGTCCTTCGATCATCCAACACGCACTCAGTCATGTCACCGAGTTCCTCACCCAGGAGCAAATGTAGTAAGGAACTACCCATATTTGTGAGTCTCCCTCCATGATTTGAGAACGTCGTCACTTCCTCCCTACTATTGATATCGATCAAGACCCGGTATCCTGTACGATTTGGCACCGATTTTCCGACGTTCCACTTGAGAGCTTATTCGATCTACGTCGGACCTTCGGACATCGCTCCAACTCTTTTCCTCGCCTGCTCACATCTGGAGGTAGTCTTTTACTTCACGGCTGATCTGGCGCATCAAATGAAGCGCATTGTCTGGGTCGGTGGCACTACGATCTGGGCTTTATGATGTGTCCTCCCAGCCAAATCCGCCATCTCCCACGTCGCCCCTACGTTTAATTCTCGTATGAGTCAACTTTGTCGAAAAATTCGGTGAGGGGCAAGTTCTGACTGACGAGAACACACATAGAGCCTGGGCATGGTACTAAGACTCCCACACGACGACGAACTTCAACTGCCCTATTCGTGGTTAAGCACAGTATAGGTGTTGTTATTCCTTCTGGCGTTTAAATGGCTCTGATACCGAGAACGACAGATTCCAGCGATATACCCCAGCATACACCTTGCTTCGGAACTAAGCTTCACTTGGAAGACAGATGCGAACAGTAGCACCCTCAGCTTCATATCATTGTTCTGATATGTCAAGCAGTCCTTCAAGATATGCCAAGCATGGGCCAGGAAATGGAGCTCGAAGGAGAATGGCGTAGTGGCTTTGCAGTGTGCGTGACACGTGTGGACTGAACTCGGCCATTGGCTGAGTTTCTCGTATCGGTGATGGCATTCAATGTCAACGCTCAAGAAGTATGATGCATCCAATTCCACGACCGCATCAGGTACTACGGCTTTCGCCTTGAAACATTTCATTTGCATCGTTCTGCATGTAACACCACCATCAGACCTTCAAATGCAACAGGCAAGTACATACCCTGCATTACTCGAGGACTCTTCTTCCTGGTATACAACGTGTTCATCCACGCATCCACTCTTCTCTTGGTGATTCTGGCCCTCTCTTCCCCCGTCATCGCGAAGCTCGAGCCCATCGCCGCACGGTGGCGACAAGTGCTGTGGTGGCTCTTCTCAATGCTACCAGACCACCTATCAAGTACGTCCTACAATTCAGCCTAAAGTACATCTTAAGGCTATTCATCACATGCTGGAGAACTGTGTATATTTGCAGCATGCCTGGGGAAAGCCAGATGCTCTACAATAGCAGTGATCATGAGAAGAACATGGGAATGTCGTCCTTATCCTCGTTCACATCCGAATATGCCATCTGCATGTCCCAAGGCTCAGCGTGTGGCCAACTCCACTGTCAGTCTCGTTTCAGAGTGGGTAAGCACACATAGGTGCGGTTATTCCTCTCCTAGATTTATTTAAAATGCCTTGCACGTCGAGAATGACAGATCCTGACAATATACTCTAGCACATTTCTCGTCCGAGTTCAGAACTAAGCCTCGCTTGTGTGAATAATAACGCCCTGAGCATGATTTTAGTGCTCTACAAGTAGAATCGTGGCATGTCAATGACATTCTAGTTGCTACAGTTCTTCCCAGTCGAGCGATGTGATTGCTTCGACTTGGCAAAACCTGTGTCAGTCATGAGGTACATAGTAGATCGCTAGTAACATTCTCGGAGGCTGACTGAAGGTTTGAATTCATGTCCTTTCATTGTGTATACTAACCTGCTCATCGAAGGTTGTATGGTATTCGTACAGTACCTAGCAAGCCCGATATCAGTTATATGCTTCGCAGTCGCTTTTGACGTGCCTACGAACACAAGGTGGAAAACAACGACGCAATCTCGTTTGCTTCATCTTATAATTCGATACATGTCAAACAATGCGACTATCTTCCCCTTCATCTTTAACTGCAAATGTACTCATTGTGCGACGGGACACTGAGGTTGAACACCGAGAAGAAACCGCCTCTCGGATTGAAAGAATAAGACGACAGCCAGCAGATATCGTGACTGGTGAAGCCCAGAGGAGAATCTGTGCCAGCCATTGAATCTTCAAGCTTGCATCGTGATTAAGAAATAGAACAAATATGATGAGCGGACTGCATCTTGTTGTCAGATCCCTATCCAACAGTGGTATGGCAATTCACACCTAACAAAGTATATGACATTTCCATGGACCAGAGAATCGACTAGTCGTGGCCTGTTAAACCTTGCCGATTGGGAGCGAGATTGTTGCCTAGAATGCTTGATACCAGCCCAGAGAGCAAGTAAAGCCAAAATAGCCTCGAAAACGAAAGGAGGGATCCAAATGTCTGCATTATACGGTGCGGTGACGTAGCCAACACACAGTTCTATGTCGTGGTGATAGTATCCCGTAATGTAGAGGTGCTCGGCAATCGTTTCTGTGACAGATCAAACCCTGAGACAATGGAAATCTCAATGGGGGCCAATGACGGACCATTGTTGAAAAGGCTGGTCGAGATCAAGATCCAGAGCACGATACCAACCTCTGCGACGAAAAATGTCACCATGAAGACCAGGAGTATCTTGGAGCCATGATAAAGGGCATAGAGACGCATCTGTAGGATCACTGTGATAACTTCAGCAAGACTGCACTGAATGGTGGTATGGAGACAGTACCTTGTACTGCCCATACTATAATAAAACCTGCCCAGGCTTGAGATCCGAAGATGAATTGGCCTATATTTTGTTAATAGAGATAAATTGTAAGGGAGGATCACATACAGCTAGATAATCACACCGGAATAGTTGGAGTTCAGTAGCACAACAGATTGAAAAACACTGTACATCTATCGTGAGTAGCACAACAGATTGAAAAACACTGTACATCTATCGTGCCTCAGCTGGTACAACCGCGTGTGCAGTGTTCATTTTAAACTTACTTTGTCTGTTTCTCGAATAGGAATTACTTCACCGATCATCAGCATTGCAAATACATGGCAAAAATGGGGCTTGTCCTACGTACAGACAGTGGTAATGCTATGAATGGAATGAAAATTTCAGTGCGTAATGCATCATATAACCAAGGAATGACTTACAGGTTGTACAATGTTCCGAAATACCGAACCTAACCCCAACTTACAGTCAGAAGTTGCCAATGCCGTAGAAACGAATGGAAATCGCACGAATATATACAATGCGGAGGTCAGAGTCCAAGGTTTCTTCTTTGTTCACTGCATCAGTTCATGTTACGCAAAATCCATGCAATAAAAGAAATACCCAAATGTGCTCGATCTAAGAACGGAAAATGGAGTGGGTCAGACAAGCAGGAACGACAACAGCGCCGATGTAGTACGTGCCTCTTGATCTAGGGTCAGAACTAATGCATTACAGCGTCAGTGATCCATTTTCAGAAAGCTACACACGTATTTTGCCTCACAAAATTCATAGAATAAGAACACAGTAACCGCTACTACAGTGGATGTGGTTTAGCGCCAAAATTTCTAGCAAGTGGGCACACCCACAGTAAGTTGGCCTTGACATCTGCTTTGCCGATATTAGTGGTTCCAAGGCGCCAAGTCCAAGTTCATCTGCTGGGATGGGAGACCCGACCACTATCGCCATAGTTTGCAGCTAGTAAACGGCTTGTTCCGTTGGAAGGGCAGGGAGAGACCGAAAGAAATGAAGTTGGGCGATCAAGTCACGAGAACAGTGTGGTCCTTTATCTCTTACATCTTGCACTATCATGATCGAAGCACAGGAAGTCCACCATGTGCCCATATTGGAACGATGGCCATTACCTAACGATGTGATTCATCATGCCACATCAATGCTTTTCCAGACACAGACTCACAGGTGTTCATTACATAAATGTCCGGCATTGTGTGCATCTTGCTTGGCATGATTCCACCATGAGGCATACACTCCCTTGTTTCCGTGATTCCTTCCCAGTAACATTCTAACACTAGTATTGCACCTTGCAGTCAGGTCTACACCTCGCCAACCGAATGTTTGTGTCCAGCACCAGTACTCACATAGTCTGACAGGTAAGTCAAGCGGTGACAGTATGCATTTAAAGCAACAATCAAGAACCATCGCAGGAGCTACTAGAAGTCAATCCAATGCAGCTAAATTCCAACATGTTAGAAGAGTACCCACCCATGAAGTTGGTGACGGCGGGGTATCTGACTCTAATCCTAACCGCGCTTCCTACAAATACTTGAGCCAGCAGTCCTTCAAGATACCCGAGTATAGGCCACTTCAAATAGGAGCAGCCCATTTGTACAGAAGCGCTCCGAAGAAGAGAAGTTGAAGCTTTCGGAACCGTCACGCGTGTGAACTCCGTCAACGTGCCCTGTCAAGCAGTTTCTTGTGTCAGTGATCTTTGATTTGGCGTTCAACTTCAACATTTCTAACAGCGATGGCGACTTACCTAACTGATTCAACGTGTCACTTGGGCCGAATACATGGGCATCCCTACAGACCGCCATCTGGTGCTCGTCGAATGTCCGGAAGTGAGTGTGCGTTTCGAGCGCGTTCAGCTTCATCTGCCCTATCTGTGGTTAAGCACAGTATAGTAGGTGTTGTTATTCCTTCTGGGTTTAAACGGTTCTGATGTCGAGAACGACGGATACCAGCGATATACCCCAGCATACTCCTTGCTTTCAGAGTTCAGAACTAAGCTTCACTTGGAGGACAGATGCGAACAGTAACATTCTCGGCTTCATTTTAGTGTTCTACAAGTGGCATCATCATTCTGGTATGTCAATGTTATTTTGGCTGCTCCAGTTCTTCCCGGTCAAGGGATGTGATTGGTCCGACTTAGCACAACTTGTATCAGCCAGGAGGGTCACTGCTAACGTTTTCGTCACTTGTGCTAACTAGTTTCTTGGGGGATAGTATGACATTAGTGCCTAACATCATGATGACAGGCTTCGCAGTCCGATTGATCAGGTGTGTACTATGTGATCTCCCTTGGTGAACAACTTGTTGAAAATATGTTACAATTCAGTACGGGAGTAGCCAGACGTCAAACAATGTAAGTATCTTTCCCCCTCCATGGCTCATCCTGGACTATGAACTCACTTATTGTGACTGGATTAGAGCCCGAGCCTAAACGATGCGAAGCCGCCCCTCGCAAAGAAAGGATAAGGCGACATCCAGCAGCGATTGTGATTGGTGCGCAGAAGAGGAGAGCGTCACTGAGCCACTGAATCTCGAGGCTCGCACCCTGTTTCAGAAATACAATAGATGTCATAAGAGGACTACACCTTATCGTCAGATCCTCTCCAACAGTGACAAGAGAATTCTTACCTAAGGAAGTATACGACATTTCCCTGGATCAGAATATCGACTAAGCGTGGTTTGTTCGACCTGGCTGATCGAGAATAAGATTTCCGCTTTGAATGCCTGACACCAGCCCAGACAGCAAGTACAGCCAGAATCACGTCGAAAGTAAGACAAGGGGCCCATAGTCTGTACCTGTACGCAGGGACCATGTCACCGGTCATACACAGGTCTGTCGTCTTGTAGTGATATCCAGTAATGGTGAAGTGCTCGACCCACATTTCTGCAGTGGATATCACAATATGACGATGAAAATCTCCATGAAAGCCAACGACGAACCATTACTAAAAAGACTGGCTGCGATCAAGATCCACAACATAAGGCCAACCTCGGCGGCAAAAAATGTCGCCATGAAGATCAGAAGCCTCTTCGAGCATTGATAAAGGGCATAAAGGCGCAACTGTAGTATCACTTGGATAGCTTCGATGAAGCCATACTAGATGATGTAATTGTAACTTTACCTTGTACCGCCCACCAAATTACAGAACCCGCCCATTCTTCAATGCTGGTGATGAATCCGCCTATTGGTTTGTTAATAGCCTAGAGATGAGGTAGGAGGTAGCGGCATACAGCTAGATGATCGCATAGGCATACTTGGACTTCAGCACATTCCCACACTCAAATTGAAACAATACCATACGTCTATTGTGCTTCAGCTGGTGAAACTATTGCAGCGTTAATCTAAAACTCACCTTGTCTGAAAGTGGGACGAGAAGTACTTCACGTTCATCAGCATCACGGATAGAAAAATGAGGATAGTTGTACGCACGGACAGTGACAGTCCTGTAGATGGAACATAAGTTTCAGTCTGTAGTGTTCATAAAAATAACTTACAGGTTGTACAATGTTCCGAAGTATCGAACCTATGCCAAACGAATGTCAGAATCTGTCAGTGTCATATACACTGAAGGCATTCGTACAAATATATATAGTGTGGTCGATATTTTCCAAGGGCGCTCCTGTATCTACCATGTCAGCCCATGCCATGGGCAGTCCATATAATAAGGGAAATACCCAAACTTGCTCGATCTGAGACTCAGTGAGTAATGCAGTTGGCCATGTAGTAAGAAGGGAAGAAAACAGAGATAATGCAGTACATACCTCTTGATCTAGGGTGAGGACTAGCACATTACATTGTCAGCAAACCGTCTTGAGTATCAAGGTACACTTGTATTTAGCTCACGGTACTCATAGAATAAGACTGTCGTAATCGCCACTGTAGCGTCCATAGTTGAGCACCCGACTTTGCAATAAGCAGGAACACCCACGGCGAGTTTCCAATCTCATTTGAATTGCTGGTAAGTACTCATCCAAGGGATATTTATCTGCTGGCACCGGAGACCCGATGACTATCGCCATAATAAACAGTGGGGTGTTTCCTTGTGCTTTGCAGAGTGCGGAAAGCTGGAAGAAACGAAGTTAAGCGGCCAAATGGCGAGAAATTTGTGATCCTTTATCTACAATCATGATCAAAGCACAGGAAGTCCATCATGTGGCCATACTAGTGAATGGGTGGCGGTTATTACTTGCTTGCACATCAATGGAATACGTACACGCTTTACCTGAAATGTTAGGCTCACCGGTGTACCATCCCCAGGGACTGGAAATGAAATGCAGTCAATTCCCTACCTAATTCCACAGTGCCGTTTTTGAAATTCTCAATCCAAGAGCACCAACACCGGGACATGGCCGCCGTATGGCTAACCTCCAAACTCCCTTACATACTCTAGCCCGCAGTCCTTCAAGATATCCAAGCATGGGCCAGAAGACGCCCACTTAGCGGAGTTCGAAGGAGAATAGCGTAATGGCTGTGCACTGTGCGCTTGATTAAACCAACACTCAGAGGAGCCTCTAGTAAGTAACGTGTATGATGCATTGATGCCTCGGTCTCCAACTCCACGACCGCATCACTACTAATCAGGTAGTACTGCGTAACGGTTTCCGCCTTGCAATCTTCTTTCAATTCCATCGTCTTCTGCATGTAACACCATATCATGATGCTTCCGCTGATTTGTTTTCAAGGTGTCTTTGGACCAATGATTCAACACAAATTCAGTCCATACCACCGAATTCCCAATGTCTAGGCGTTCAAATGCAACAGGCAAGTACACATCCTGCATTACTCGAGGACACTTCCTCCCGATATACAACGTGTTCATCCACGCATCTGCTCTTGCTCTTCTCTTGCCAGTTCTGGCCCTCCCTTCCCCCGTCATCGCGGAGCCCGAGCCCATCGCCGCACGCGGTGGCGACAAGTGCTCTGGTGGCTCTCCCCAATGCTGCCAGACCACCTACTAAGTACGTCCCACAGTTTCGCTCCTTTCTTGGCCAATTGTCGTTAATTAGCCCACTCTCCATATGTAGCCCAACACATAGAATGCGCAGAAACTCGTATTTCCGTCCCCATCCAGGCCGGTAGCCTTGCCGACCAATGCACGTCGTACACTGGCGCCGGTATCCCCAACGGTACTAACTGCAACGGGCAAGTCCTCTGCTGTCAACAAACTGGTTTTGTAAGTCCTCCATGAAGATGAGAGGTTGGTTCATTTTCTCGACCAAATTAGGGCCAGGTCGCCATGGGTTGTATCCCCGTTGGCGTTCAGGTTTAAAAGTCGACATTCTGTCCTGGCAATCTGCTATTCATATATATGCATATTGTCCGGACTCGACTCCCCTTTTGTCATTTTTGTGAACATAAGGCGATGTTGGCCATGTAGTTGTGTGACGAATGCGAGGTCTGTTCCATACATGCAAGTTATACCCTTTTTCCCAAGTTCATGGTGCCCCCTCACCGTGTTTGTAGATGGTGTTGTCTGTTCTTTGATTTGCTCTGATAAGACACAGGTGCGAATGAGCGTGCCAGCAAGTGTTGATTTATTACGTGCCGGCTGTCGCAGGACCCCTACATTGTATGCCTGCCCAGCCAAAATAAAATAGGTGCAGTGTCCAGACTAGGGGCACTGTGGAAAGTAAACGCGCTGAAAATCAGACTGATCTGGTGAGCACTTCTTTTCAGTACATCGACTATCGTGCTTTGGTCATGTTGCCACCCAAGTAAAGCAGTCAACTAGCTGCGGACGAGCTGCGACATCCGTCGATCACGGTCATATGGTAGGTGATAGTAGACATTGGTTATTCAATTCCTGATGCTTGCTACAGTTCTCCCCGGTCGAGGGATATGGTTGGTTTAAATTGGCGGAATTTGTGTCAGTCACAAGAGGCTTCGTAAATAACTGGTAATGTTCTCAAAGACCGACTGCGTTAGGAAGGTTTGAATTCATGACCGACGTGTGCTAACCAGTTTGCTAGTGGTTATATGACATTAGCGCCTAGCAGGCCCAATATTGATGACAGATTTCGCAGTCTCCTTTGCTGAATTTCAATACAATAGTGGACAGACGTCATACAATGCTAGTATCTTCCCCTCGCCATGACCCATTTTGAACTACAAATGCACTCATTGTGCGACTAGACAAGTCGTGTGAAGAAGCCGCCTCCCGGATTGAAAGGACAAGGCGGCAACCAGCAGAAATTGGGACTGGTGTATTCCAGACGAGAGTGCCAACCAACCACTGAAGCTCGGGGCTCGCGAAATTTTGCATATAAAGAATGAATGTGACGAGAGGACTGTGCCCCGTGGGTCAGATTCTATTATTCAACGGTAACATAAGAGTGCCTACCAGAAAAAGTATATGACATTTCCCTGGATCAGAACACTGATCAGCCATGGTCTGTTAAACCTTGCTGAACAGGAATTGAACTGCTGCCTTGACTGCTTGATACCGGCCCACACAGCAAGCACAGCCAGAATGGCATCGAATGAAAACCAAGGGGCCCATACGTATTCATATGCAGGGGTGCTGCCGTGAGTGACACATATTTCCATGTCGTTATAGTAGTATCCTGCAATGTAGATGTGTTCTACCCATATATCTGTGGCAGAGATCAGAACCTGAGACAGTAATGGAAGCCAATGACGGACCATTGTTGATACGGTTGTTTGAGATCGAGATCCAGAGCACGATACCAACCTCTACGATAAAAACTGACACCATGAAGACCAGGAGTCTCTTTGAGCCATGATAAAGAGCATAGAGACGCATCTGTAGGATGACTGTGATAACTTCAGCAAGACTTCACTGGATGATGGTATTTAGACAATACCTTGTACCACCCATACAATAATAAAACTAATCCAGGCTTGAGATCCGAGCTCGAATTGGCCTATCTAGGGTCAAAACTAATGCATTACTATATCGTCAGTAGTCTATTTCCAGTAAGCTATCCACGGGTTTTGCCTCACAAAATTCATAGAATAAGAACACAGCAACCGCTACTACAGTGTAGTTCAGCGTTGGACCTTTTAGCAAGTCGTGACTGGGCACACTCACTGTTAGTCCGCGTTGACAGCTGGCCTTCTCCTATTAGCAGTTCCAAGAAACCAAATTGATCTTCTGGAATTGGAGACCCGACCACTATCACCATAGCTTGCAGCTGGGTGTTCCTCTGGAAGGGCAGGAGAGAAAAAAACGAAGTTGGGCGGTCAAATTGCGAGAACACAATTACAGTCCTTTATCTTACGTCCTGCACAAGAAGTTCAGTCATTGGAGCGATGGTGGCATCACCGAACTATATAATTCATTGCGTCACATCAACTAAAATACACGCTTCGCCAGACAAAGACTCACCGGCGTTTATTAAATGTCCGGGATTGTATGTATCTTGCCTTGCATGATCCTCAAGGTCTCGAATCCGCCATGGGGCATGCAATCCCTTGGTTCCGTAATTCATTCCTATACTTCGAATCAACAATGGAGAGTCTGATGCGCAAGTCAAGCGGTGAAAATGTGCATTTAAAGCGACGACCGACAATCATCGCAGGGGCTAGAATGAGTTAATCCATCGCAGTTAAACTCCAAGGTGGTAGAAGAAGCCCATACTAGTTCGGACTTAAAGCTTCGAAGCTTCAAGGTTCGCCGCAAATGAACTTCAATATGTCCACACGTGTGAACGTCAACTGACCTCCGTCGACATGCAGTGCACTACAGGGACACTATGTACAAGTCAGTTTAGGCTCGTGTCAATAATCTTTGATCTACTAGCGTTCAGCATTGTCAAGGTTATTGAATGGTGCCGGCTTGCAGCCATTTTTTTGTCAGAGAACCCTCGGAAATCCGACACGGTGCCCATCCGCCTGTAACAATTGATTCAATTCCGTAGGTACACCATCTTCGAGTCCTGACTTGCTCATAACAATAGGTGTCTTTCGATCATCCACGATGCATTCAGTCCATGCCACTGGATTCCCCACCCGGAGCAAATGCAATAAAGAACTGCACATCTTCGTAAGTATGATTCGACATAGGGCTCCGTGAAAAACTCCAGCCGGGAGTTATTGACACGTTATTAACATAGGGGGGTCTGGGGGGGTTATTGACACGAGTTATTAACTAGTTATTGACGCATTACATAAGCATTTTTTTCGCCAT
>Ga0307518_10000448_pt1 | contig 31536 bp, 42 predicted proteins | sample 25_EM_MG_FD_203889 | JGI IMG/M metagenome (GOLD analysis project Ga0307518, IMG submission 203889) | Populus trichocarpa ectomycorrhiza microbial communities from riparian zone in the Pacific Northwest, United States - 25_EM | ecosystem: Host-associated > Plants > Roots > Unclassified | place... | reverse complement strand
ATCTCACCCATCTCACCCATCTCACCTGTCTCACCTGTCTCACCCACCATGGGCTCCTGCATCATTGGTGCTCCATTTATTGTGCCATCACAAGAACACCATGAGCCAATGTTGTGAATTCATGCTCCATGTCCATTGGACTGTTCAAAGCATAGGTATACCCTCCCTGGGCGAAACCTTGTGTAGATACTCCCATATTGCACCAGATGCTTTTACATGATACTTCAAATTTGGCGAGCTGCTGAACACAATCTATGTAGTAAATGAGTGGTAAAAGTGACATCACTCCAATCATACATTCGTAAGGTGCATACTTTTATCCTTCCGACGTGCAACGGAAACAAATACAACAAAAAGATCCGCCTCAATACCCTGCCAAGCAATGGGCAGAGCAGGAGCTTCCGTGCTTAAACCGTGACTTGTGAACTATCCAATCCTAATGCGTGCAAAAACAGATTGACATTGGCGAGTTTTGTCGAGCACTCTTCTTCATCTGTCACCCACCCCTTCTGAACGCTCGCGACGTTCTCGAGGACTTTCTCGCGCAGCCCTGCCACCAATGCGGATTGTTGGTCCGGAGAGGCATGAAGGGCTACTGCAGCTAGGAACTGCCACACCGGCTGGTCGAGAAGATCCCTATGCTGGGTGAGTACATGTTCGGTGGGGGGCGATGACTGGATGTCTAGACGAGTTGATGGGAAGAGTACTAGAAAATGCGGGGAGAGGACCTGGAAAAGGTGGTCGAACACCAATTGCCTGTGACGGTGACGGTGACGGTGACGGTGACATGAACAACCCATGTATGTTATGCTAACCCACTGCTACTCACCACTGTTGGGCCTCTTCAGGCGTCGGAATTTCTATTGACTCGGTGCCGCTGCTCACTCCCTGTTTGATAATTTCTACGCGACTCAAGAACAGTGTCAGCATTGCGACTCCAGGCTGCGCAGTAGAAGGTTAGCCTGTTACTCCGATGAGAAGAAGTAACCCTCACCCGTGTTTGCGTAACATGGATGATATCACTCCGGTCTAAGAACAACCCTAGCAAGCCCGTGACGAGTCGCAGTTCTGCCCGTGCAACGACTGGCAAGATGCTTTGCAGCACACTTCCAAGAAACGCAGCAGTCTGTCGTTCCACCTCCTGTCGAGCCGGCGAATCTTCGTCGCAGTCAAGAATCTGTGCCTGCGAAACCACATCCAGCTGAGAGAAGCACGCGACGAGTAGTGTCAGAAGCGTAGGTAGTCGGTGGGCGGGGATATGTCGACTTAATCGCGGAAGAATTTTCTTGCCTTTGATTGGTGTAAGCAGGGAGATGAATGGATGTGGGTCACTGTGAGTCTCGTCAGGGTGTTCGCTCTTACACAACCTACAGCTCACGTTACCTGGTCTCCAAAGGAACCAAGACCTTTAGGCCAACCCATATTTGTTCCACAAGATCATCATACAATTGGGACCTAATAACACCGATTAGACCGGATACATCAATATAAAGGATAATGCTGGCCATGGTTCGAAGGCTTCTATGTCATCTTCAGGAGGTTGATCACGTCTTAGTTGCTCAATGTTCAATACCAAGTCGTACAGTGTTTCTAGAGCGACAAGGACTTGTCGGTGGGTGAGGGGGTCTTTTCTTATCACACCGTCGGCCTACATCGAGACGATACAGCACCAAAGCGATGGTAGACCAAGACACGGCATGGCGATGAAGTTAGCATGACAACAAGTGACACGACAGATGTCACGCACACCAGCCGCATTCCCCAAAGCCTCGCGTCCCAACTTCGCAGCTTCACGCGCTGCACCATTGCTGTCGCTTGCTCCATCGGTGATCACGTCGTCCTTGGATATATGGGGGTGCGTGCCAGATATGGAGGGCGCGGTCGAACCTGCATCGACCTGCAAGAGCTGTCGAGGGGCAGCCTTGTAACTTCGTCCGGCCGTCTTTCCGAGCGCACCTTGCAAGCTTTGAAGGGCTGTACACCAAGGTCATTAAATGATTATCCATACATAAAAAGGAGGACTCACAGTGTAACCCCTTTTCCTTTTCCCGAAGTCTAGCATTGTTTACAATCCGCTCTACCTGCGCTTCCATTTTTTGCATAGCACTCTGACGTCTTCCCGGCACCTTTTGTCCCAGACCGAGACCGACACCACAGCCAGATCCAAACTTCAGCACGCGCTCATCGCTAGACTGCAGACCCATGCGGGAGCGAAGGATTGCACCGTACACTTGCGCATAAAAGTCATCTGCATATGGGTCCTGCGTCACCAGCTGTGAGACCTGGATGCGAGTGATGAAGTCCTTGTCTGATTGGGTCATCAAGTCATTGTAACGTGACTGCGGCAACATAGTAAGCAGACGCTGAACCGGTGAGCGAATGACACTGACCATATGCGCGATCTTAAGTGCCTTCCGACGCCGTTTTTCCTCCATCCGCTCTGTCTCCATGATCTTGCGCATGGCCTCTGCTCGCAACGTTTCCTGCTCTACCTGGCTAATGCCCTGCATGTCCCTCATGAACTCCGCCTGCGCCATCTCAGAGAGCAACCTCTGTTGTAGTTGGATGCTTTGTGGCAAAAGTTGCGCGTTCTGTTGATTCATCAAAGGTAATTCACTAGGACTTACACCCCGGTAGGCAGGAGACTGCGTGCGGCGCTGTTGTAACACTTGAAGATCTGCATAGCTAGCTTGTCGACGAGCTTGGACAGAGGGCTGGCGCTGGATCTGGGACAGCTGCTGAGCACGTAACTGTCGTTCGAGTTCCTCCATGCGTAATCGTTCTTGCAGTTCCTTCAGACGTTCTTGTTGTTGCCTCTCTTGTTCCTGCTGCAACATCAAAATCTGCTGCTGGTGCTGGTGGTGGAGCCGAGGCGACTGCGTGCGGGGTACCTGAACATGCGCGTGATGAACCATACGCGGCGGTGGGGTCGACTGTTGCTGGAGTTGGAGTTGATGTTGACCGAGACGGAGTTGCTCCTGGTGCTGGTGAAGTTGCTGTAGACGAAGTCTTTCCTGTTCCTGCTCAACCAGTCGCATTTCGCGCTCTCGCTGCAATTGCAACTGTTGCCGCTCAAGCTCTTGCTGCTGGCGGGCTTGCTGTGCAGCAAGTCGCATTTCCGCTTCGATTTCTTGTAGTGTTCGGGCACCCGTCTGAGTGATTCCTTGAGACATAGGAGGTGTTGCATGAACCGGCGTCTGAGACTGTGCTCGAAGTTGTTGATCTTGAATCCGATGATCCGCAAGAGCATGCGAAGGAAAGGTCGCCCTGCTCATCGCAGACGGTACCCTCTGTTGATCTGTACCACGAGCAGCGTTAGTACGAGAGAGCATCGAAAACGGCGACTTGTCATCCCAGATGGACTCGAGCGATGTGCCGGGATGCGGAGCAACTATAGCGGTGCCATATAGATCAAACTGGCACAGGATAGGACAGTGGATATTTACCATGTGCGACCGACCTTGACGTCGCTTGCATATACTCCTGCAGAGGTGTTTGTTCCCTCGGAGGCTCGTGGACGACCCGCCGCTTCTCCTGCTTGATCCCGACAGAATCCGGTAGAGTCTGTTGTGTGAAATCGAAGTCTTTGCCTGTCAAACGATGGATCATGAAGGGCTCGAGTAGATCTAAACGACATGGGGTCCAAGACTCACCGACTTCGCCCATCCCACCAAAAGTCTCGTCATTCAGCTCATCCCCACCCTCAACCAGGGCATCGCCGAGGCCATCGTAGCTGTCGTCACCCCAGGTGTATACCGCGAGGTCCTCTGATTCTTGTAGACTGCCCTCTGAGAACTGCCTCTTTTCTGCTTCTAACCTGTTAGTTTCGAATCCAAAGAAAGACATAAGAAAATCCGGGATCGTATGCCCCAGCCAGCCAAGTGTCTTGCAGCACAGAAATCGTTGAGCAGATTCTTCTCCGGATCACAAATACGACCATACACATTTGATCACTTTTCCTACATTCGACTACTTGCGAGCCAATACACCCAGTGCGTGTTACAAGCGTCGTGGAAGGATGCGCCATTCTCATTGGTACTAGTCCACTTCACGCTTGAAACGAAACTCTCCTAGTGTCCATTCCTCACACCACAAAACTAGGGGCCTGAAAGACATGCTCTAACTAACAAGGCACTTTGAAGTCGATACACTGTACAGCAAATGATCGATAGCAGTGTCCTAGAGTAAGTAGACAGTACAGATGCATCTCACTGCGGGCACGGGCCCAAGCGACCTCTGGATGTTATGTTTTTAGTTATGTGACTACTAGTGTCAAGGCTAATAAGGTCGACTGACTCTCGTTGTGTCTCAAATATCATGATGCTTCCTGGGGGGAAGAAATCTGGGGCGCCGAAAGAGCAAAATGGTTCGGTGAAATGAGTTTTCCACTCAACAGGAACTTGCGGTAAGTCTATGAGTTTAGAGGGAAGACCCCTGAGCATTTCTGGGTCCGGATGCATATCGTACGAAGGAATGTCGATGACAAAACCACAAACGAACTTTGCTCTGGTCTGGACCAGTTCGTTTGGATTGGCTACGTCGTGGAAGGTTTAGTGGGTACAACATCAAGAGATCGATATAACACATACACAAACCACGCTTCTTACCGCGCTGCTCAAAAGCTGTGTGAGCAACAAGCACATAGCCATGCCCTGTCACGGGATTCGTTCTCGCCATCGAGATATACTAACGGTCGGTGTGACAGATAATCTAGGCATGATTCCAATGGCCACTTACATCAAAATCGGGCCAGACGGATCCTTCCGTATATCCTCCAAGGATCATCTCCCTCCGCAATCCATTCAGCACCCTCTTCGCTCTGGAAATACCAGAGGTCTCGGAAATGCCCGTGATTTCGTAGGTACGTGTTTCCTTGACCAAATTTACATACTTTGGATAAAGATCGTCGAAGCCTTTGACAGAACCGACAGCACAGCTGCCAAAAGCGACAATGCCCGCAACGGCGAGTGCATGCTCCGCGGTCCGCTTGTCGTTGTACGACGGGTTGTCGTGCGACTGTTCGTACAAAAGTGTATGCGGTGCAGATCCATTGAGAGAGGTGACAGTGCAAGGTCGAGTTGGTCCCATTGCGAATGGATCTGCAAGTTCTTCCAGTTTGGTCGTGCACACCTCTATACATCCCACCGTACATGCTTTTAGCTTGGTGATTTTTTACAAGGGCGCCGCATACCCACCTAGTGGCTTACTGAGACCAAACCGACGCATCATGCTCGACAGGTCCTCCACATCTCGCGCGTGTACGGCCTCTCTGATCAGACTATTTACGCCCAACTTGCAAACAAACAGAAGGTCCGTGTCTTCACTGCGCGTGAAAAGTTCCGCGCAGATGTAGAGGTTAGGGTTCACTTTGCGTGCTGCATCAAGTATGGCGGTGCCAACGTGCAAAGGCGTAGAATTACAGTTGTCAATACGAAAGCCATCGAATACACCGGCCAAGGAAGTGGCATAGGATATCATGTGTTCCCACAACCAAGGATTATCCGCTGGGCCAGATCCAAAGCGAAGCTTGATGGTGTCAGCCCATACGATGACTTCCCTGCGCAAGTACGCCTTGGATGGAGGAAGTGCGAAGTTGACCAATGGATCGCCATCCCAAATCCAACCATTGTTGGCAAGAGAGTACGTCGCGGGGTCAGAATCGCAGTTCGGCGCCACGCGAGTGAAATATGTCTCGACCAAGGGCAACCTGCAGTGAACCAATCGATCAGTTTATTTGTGTGGGACTGTGCATTACATACTCCTTCGAAACCTTCCCCACTTTCGGGCCATGGTCCTCAAGGTGTACATACTTCAGTCCACCTTTGATGTTATTGAGCGCAGCGCGGGTGTCATCCTCCCACTCTTCATAAAGTGGGACATTGAGGACATCCACTACGCGAGCCCACGCCTGCGCGAGTGCATCAATATCGTGTTCAAGGTTACCAAAAGCTGCACTGATCAACCCCGCGGAAACACGGCCATCGACGTGGGCAACATAGCGCGACGCGAATGTTCCCATCCCTTGGATCAAAGCCGAGGACCGAACGATTTCAGCAAGCTGGATCCCAGTCCTTCCAGATACATCTTCACCAGTCCAAGGGATAACCGTGTTCGATGAAAAGGCATTCATGAGTGCAGCTTTCTCCGCTTCGACATCAAGCACATAAAACTGCCACAATTTTTTGGTTTTCACGTGCTCACCCAAAGCATCTATGATCGCCCCGATGTCCTGTTCGGTGGAAACGTGCGTAGGAACACCTTTCTCCTCCATCATCGCTGTAAATTCGATTATTGCTGTATCTAGCTCGAGCGCAGGGGTGAGATGAGGGGTGTTAGCGGGGCTGTATCCTGCTCGTGTGTGTCAACCAATGTCATGTCACCGATTCAAAGTTCTGAGATTACCAGCTTCTGGATGATCGTTAAGCCAACTGTCACTAGCTGTGTGATTCAGTACCAGGTCGGTGAGGTTGAGTAATCCATATTCTTCTTTGGCAATACGAAGAATTTCCTCCATGCGGGAAGATGCACTTTGAGGGTCGATAGGGGTATCAAAAACGGAGGTATCATATGTCTTCTGATTCTTGATCGAGTACGGGCTATTGCTCGCACCACGCTCTTGAAGAGGCGTCCAATGCAACATGGTGTACCCGCGATCGCTAGCTTCCTCAAAATGTTTCCGCCACTGGGAGATAGGTCCCATCCACTTCGATACCACAGTCAAGATCGACAGACCATCGAGCGGAAGGTTGACGAGTTCTGGAAGTACTTTAGCACCGCCCTCTGAGGGTAGTAAAGGTTTGGAGTCGTGAGAGAGAATGGGCGTGCGGGCAGAAATCCGGAGGATGGGATCTATGCTGAAATAGCCCTCTCGACCTGTAACCCGCTCTCCGGGGGCGCCACCATCATATTCCACCCAGTATACAAACATTCCCGTATAAGATATAGGCAGGTCGACGTGAATGGGCTTCGAGAGGTCTGTTGGCAAACTGAAACAGGTCAATCATCGTTCCAAGGCGAATGATAATCGTACCTACATGCGTTCAGAATATCTACCCCTCTCGAAGGTACCACCGTCAAGAGGAAAGTCAGTCTTGAGGACACCATTTTTGAATCCTGGCGTCCCGGTGACCTTTAGGGATATGCGAAGGACATAAGGAGTATAGGGAGGCGGGAGGCGGATATACTTTCAGGCAATGAGAAGACGTGTCGAAACACTACAGAAAGGTATATACGGACAGATCGCTTCTTACTCGGGCCGTCACCTGGGTCTAGCTTGACTTCATAAACACGAATGGGTTCTTCGCCCTCGGATCGCTCGCCTGAGAACAAGTCTTTCCCTGGATTCTTTGCGATAGGTACAGCAGAGTCAAGCGGTGGGCGAGATAACGATGAAAGATTTGGTGTGTCTGAGGGCATCACTGGCTCTGCTGGCATGGCTGGTGGATTAGATGATCGCTGGAAGGAGGCGCCCACTGACTGATTGGGCAGTAACAACGACATCAACAAACTACTGACCCGTAGTACTCCTGTCTGAAGCCTTGGCTAAGGGTGAGGGTTACTCGTTTGCTGATTTGAAAGCCAATAAGCACCGCGAGTTTAACATTTCCGGTGAAGTCAAGAGTTATGTAATTTCGCGCTGGAAACTGCCAAATGAACGCGAAGCCACTCGAGAGTCGAGCTCGGAGGTTTCGGAAGTGAAATCTTCAAGAAGCAGTTCAGGAAGCGTTGGGTCTACACTGCCTAATGTGTAAATGCCCCTCTGAGGTCTGTGTAAGACATTCGGCCATGCATGCCCGCTTCACACAGAAGTGGTAGCTACTCGCGACGCCATGATATCAGATGATATTGCGATTTATTTAAGTGTGATAGATCCTCGTATACGAGTCCGCCCTGAATACAACAAGCCAACGCCATTCAGAAACGATAGCCTACGCGCTTCTAAATGGCGAGGCTCGAATACAAAAAAAAGAAGGTAAAAAAGAATATTGCAGATGAGCGACAGAATGGTATTGTAAATGATGTCCACGAGTAGGGTGAACTATCCCTGAGATATACTGGACGGGAGAGTCGGCGGTGTGCCGTTGCGACAAAAAAATGGGGGTAACGGATGATGAGTATTCGGGTGGAAAAAAAAAAGACAAAGCACGAGCGACGATTAGAACAAGGGCATAGTAACAGCTGGGCGGTCAAAACATCAATACACACACGACCACCGAGCTATCACCAACCACCTACCACAAAGTAATATAATTCACCGCCGTCTCTGCTGTTGCCAGACCGCTAGTGGTAGATCTTCTTCCTCTCCCCGGGACGGCTGCGACGTCCCAATGCTCGCTCGTGGCCGCCCATTTACTACAGACGGAACAGCATGCACGCTCGCCACTTTCCTAGCCTTTCCATCCGGAGGAGCAGGCTGAGAAACAGCCGTAGCAGACAAGGAGCGCGACGGTCCTTTGAGTCCTTGCGGCCGACCAGGGCCAACAGCGACCGGAGCATACCTATTGTTGTGGTTCTGTGACGGCGGAGAGCGAGAACGGTGTTGTGGTGGAGTTGCCACGGCGTCAGGCTGAGTCGGCCCGTTCTGTAGTGATTGAGACGATGACGCTCGCGACATCGGTGGAGACACTGTGCCTGATGCCGACCACGACTGATCTACAGACATGGCTGGCACAGTGCCCTGCAGCGTCCCCTGCGGATCGCCATCACTGTAACTAAAGCCAGTATAGGCATAAGCTGTCAGTTCGGGCTGGACGTGGGTCGAAGTATTTGGTTGTCGATTTCCACGCGCTCCCCCAGCGGACGACGGCAGTGGAGGGACGTATCCATAGCCAGTGGTGTTATACTCTTGCTCCATGACTCGATGTTGCATTTCGTATTGTGGACCTTTAACTGGCATTTCCGCAGTGCGCCTCCCACCTGGCTGCCCTGTGGTTGCCTTGGTCAAAGCGCCTCGCCGGGCCTCCTTCTTTTGTTGCTGTTGCACTTCTTTCATCTTTTCCTGCTCCTGCTTTTCCCTCTCTAACCGTTCCCTCTCGGCCCTCTGTCGCTCTTCCGCCTCTTGTCGTTCCCGCTCCCGCAGCTCGGCGTTCTCCCTGTCAGGTGTTGACGAGCCGTGTGCTGTCGTTGACTGTGCTTGATTGCCTTGAGCAGCCGCTTGGTTCTGCGTCTTATTAATGACGCCCAAGTACCAAAACATCAGGTTACTAATCAACACCTGTTCGTACAGGGGTCTTCTGGGGTTCGCCAACTTGATATGGCTAAGCCTGTAGATAGCGCGTTCCACATGTATAGGGTATCTGGCGTACCCCATGGGGCCCGGCTGGGGCGATGGCGAGGGCACATACGACTTGGACGATTTGGACGCACCAAGGAGTGCCGTGGCGGCCTCTCGTCCAGTCCCGCTATATCCGAGACCTTGGGACCCCTGTTCGTCCTGCTTCTTCTTCCCAAACAATGACCCAAAGAATCCACTTTCCTTATCTCCACGCTGTGAGTCCCTCTCACGATCTCTGTCCTTGCCAGTCCTCTTTGAGCTTTTGTCACTGCCCCATTTCCCAAACAAACCCTTCTTATCCTTTTCCTTCTTTGGAATTGAACTCGAAGGCTTCCCTAGTGAAGACGACTCGATCGAGGGGGTCGCTACGAGAGTCTCTTCTGTTGAGGAGCCGAGGGTCAGCGTGTCTGGTGAATCTGTGCGAATACCTTCTTCTGACGACGGCGCAATGAGAGGCCGCTGTGGCTGGGGATGGCGAAGTTCCGGTAGTGAGGGCGGTAATGAAGGCGGGGACTGTACAGGGACCTCTAGGATGTCCGATTCCGGTAGCAAGGGTTCTTCTGCAGAAACAGAGAGTGAGAGCATAGATGGCAGTGATGAGAGGGATGCCAGATCGAGATCTGTATCCTCTCGAACGTATGCATCGTATATAGATGTTTCCTCGCTGAACGACTCGGGCCGCTGAGAGATACGAACATCGTCGGTGACAACATTTTCCATTGAGAACGCACGGGATCTTCCCGGCTGTGCTGAGCTCTCTGCCTGGTCGTTGGAGGTGTGGTCGTTGGAAGAGAGGTCGCTGGAAGTGCGTTGCTCAGTTGCGGTTGAGGCCCTATGTCGCCGACCAGGACCGAAACGATGAGGTGCGCTCTCACCCGCTTGATTGGCCTTGCGAATTCTTGTACGAGCTGACCGGCGTAGTATCTGACCGGGCGGAGGGACGATGATGGGAACATCGGCCTCATCCGGCATGTCTGGAATATCATCAATTTTGTCGATGGCTATCGAGGTGACGGCTTGAGTAAATTCTATGACGATAGCGCGGCACTCTTCGCACTAACCTGAGGGTGCCATGTTGAAACTTAAGCTACGCCTAAGCACTGCCCGAAACTTGGAAGGATCATTGCTGGTGGAGGCTTCTTCTGCCAGCTCTTCCAGGCGTTGGAGGTCGTTGATCGTGAGCTGAGGACCAGTGTGGACGAGAGTAGAGCGTCGCCGCTGCATGGGAACAATCTTCTCCTCTACTATGTCGTCATTGTCAGATGGGCTGTATTGCCTGCTGAGCATTGAACGCTTTCTCTCGAGGCCCGGCGAAGTATGGCCGAATGAATTTGACCGGCCGACTGGGGTGGCATCATCAGGGGGAGGCGTTCGGGCGTGTTCCTTGAGGAAATTGCGGAACTCTGCAGGAGCAATTTCGGGATGGAGACGAGCGGGAACCCAGAACAAATGAGATGGGTCATCGGAAGCAGCTGCTCGTTCTTCTGAGCTGGAGCTGTCCTCGTGAGAGCCACTGCTTGAGTCGCCATCGGCGAGTTGTTGAGTTGAGCCAGTAGACCAGTAGCTCGAGGGTGGCGATGTTGGGGAGGTGGGACTTGGAAGATCAGGATCGAGGATAAGAGCACCTGGTCCGCCTTGGGCCGTTGACCTGCGACGGATGTCCCGCAGGGCCTCTACTTCTCGCTGGATCTCAAGCTGGGAGGGCGGCATGACCTTGGACGACATAAGAAGAGATAAAAACGTGCAGGGAACGTTCTTGAGGGCGAGCAGCTCGTCAACACGTCGTAGCTGTTAAGGGTAATGGGAAGGACAGAATAGCACGAAATAAATGGCCGAACTGACGCCGTCCACTGCGTTCTGCTCAGGTTATCACTTGCTCACGCTCGCGGCAGGATTCAAACAAGTGGCTGTAATTCTACTACAAACTACTATACGGTCACCGCACATCGGGGGCGTTCAATGTTGCCGCTTCGCGGCGTAGCTCCTGTATGACAGCCTGGTCTCGCCAGTCAGACGGGTCTGGCACTGGCAGTTAGATGAGAAGTACAGACCGCTAGTGCTTCGGGGTTGACCCCACTTTCTATCATCCCGACACAAGTTGCGAGCGTCTCCTTCTCCAGCTGCGTGTTTAGGAGCTGGGATATATCGTACAGGGCTGATACACCCATGGATGAGCACGGCAGCCAAGAATGACAGAGCGACCTACTGTCGAGTGTCTGCTGGGCTGCGGTGATTCGATCAGCGTCCTTTGACGACATGAGATGCCTTTTCCCCGATTCCCACACATCGATTCAGGACACTACTACCATGGCGCCGTCCAAGTCACAGCAAAAGCAAAAGAAGGAGAAAATCTTTCATCCTGACTCACGAAAAGCGGCCCAAGGTGCACGCACCCAGATCCGAAAGAACAAGCTGTCGGAAGCAGCATCTCAGCGCAAGAAAAAGTTCGCCTCACAAGGTGTGCACACTTCCAATCTGCTCTGAGTATCACTCGGAATTGGCATCTAGTCGACGTGTATGGATTCTTCTTCCATGCCTTGCCCCCACAGGGTGTACTATCACTAGAGGAGCTGCACTCTTTGATCCGCGATGTCTGGTTAACGAGACACGACCACGACCTAGAGGAGGAGCGATCTGCACGGCGCAAGGGCCGGCCAAAAAGCACAAAGGAGATGAAGCTGGAAGAGATCCAGCTGCGTGAATCGGAGGAATATAGGGCTGGGATGGGTGCGTGGAGGTGTCTGTGAATGATCAGTCCCCCCACTCATATATGCATGCACAGAGGTGTTGGATCTCACCCATAGCACAAATGCCGAGCTACTTCGCAAATGGGATCAAAAAGAAGTAGCCTATGTGCAAATGCTACGATTCATTCGTGTTTCAAGCACAAACCCTGCTGTTGCGATTGTATCGAAACCGGGAAACCACCCGTCATTGCAACAACCGGACCTGGAGAATATGGACGATGGGACGCCGCTACTTACAGACCCCTCATCTCAGCTTGCTAGCACAATGATGACCGTGTCATGACTTGATTGCTACATATTGTGACATTCCATCGTGTATTGTCCATGTGGTACAACTTGTATACCTTTGAGATCAACTAATCTTCATCCACGAATTTCACCCCACACGTTCCCTGCTCACTTGTTGGAGCACGCAGAGCCCTCGGCACATCCAACTCCCACATCCTCCGTACCCTGTGACAGATCGTCTGAAAGCTCGACGAAGCACCCTTCTCCTGAATAAACCGCAGGGCCACTTGATACCCAGCCAAAGCTTGAGGCGTCGTGGGCTGCTGCATCTCTACCCTGAAACGAACAAATTTCAGAACGGGGAGGACACCCTGCGGATTCTCAATGCCGTCGAATTTGCACTTGAGTACTCCAGCTTCCTCGGCATGCGACAGACTAACTTGGATACCAAGTTCAGAGAGCAGCCTACGGCACTCCTCGCGAGACGTGAATGCATTGCGTGTCGACAGCAGCTCGTAACTGGCCGGCTTGAACCTGAACACGCTACTGAGCCAGCGCTTCGACAAAAGCGAGGGCGTTCTGTCCAAGAGTACTGGAGAGAAAATAGACGTGGTAAAGCTCTTCTTGCGCTGTAGTCTTCTTGGGGGTGATGGTTCGATGATCTGCACACGCGGAGTCGGCCGCTTCAGTTCTGCACCATTACTTCTAAGAGACGACCTCCTGAGGATCCCGGGTGGGTTGACGTGTAAAGGCTGATTTTCCTTGTCGACTTCCGTGAATTGTCGGAAGACCTCGTTTCCCGAAGCCGCTGCGCCCGTAGTAGGAGGACCATCTTGTCTGCAACTATTTGGTTCCCAGAGAAGCGCCATGTCATCGATGGAAGCTGATGCACTCCGCTGGACAGGTCCATGGTCCGTCTGCATCGGAGGTGTCTCCGTGTTTGTGTAGGCTTCCATCGCGTTCAGACGTTCCACGATCTGATGGAAGAACTCGTACATGGTATCTTGGTCCCCCTTGGTTGGTACAGTAAGGACGGATTGGGGGCGAGTATTGGGCCTTGGGGGCGATGATGGTCCATCGGATTGAAGTAATATCTGTAGAGCATTGACCTGTAAGGGATCGCAAAGGGAGCGCCTAGCCCTGCGAGGTGTCGGCGGGTCCGCACGAGGAGCCAGATGTGACGGTGAACCCAGGTCCGTCGCTTGGCATAAAGTACATTTGACGCGTCGAGGAAGCTCTTCTGCGTTGTTTTTCCCGATTTGCTTCTTTTGCGCCTGCGCAATGATATCTTCCTCCTCGTCATAATCTTCAAGGTGCTTGTATCGGTACGCAACCAGAAGGTGATAAACTCCCTTGTGCCAATTGGGCTGGTTGTTCTTGAGATTCTCGACAATGTCCTCATCCGGAGTTCCATGCCAGAGCGTCCTCAGGTTTGCGAATATGTCCTCGTCGATGTCTTCTTCTCTTGCGACAGGGCGGGACATGACATCCAGATCTGGTATGACCTTTTTGGCCACCTTGGGCTTCTGGGAGAGAAAGAACGGATGCTTGAGGATTTGAGGTATAGTAATGCGGTCCTCCACGTTCTTCTGCAGCATCTTCGCGATCAAATCCTTCGCCATTGGATCTATACCTGAGGGCACTTTGTACTTGGCGAGTTTGACTTTCTCTAAAACGGATACCAGATCGTCGTCATCGAAAGGAAGGTAGCCAACCAGAAGAGCGAACAAGATGACACCACAGGACCAGATGTCCGAGAAACGACCGTCATACTCCTTTCCCATTATGATCTCTGGGGCAGCGTAATGAGGGCTTCCGCAGGCAGTTTGTAAGAGACCGTTCTTTCTGCGCGCTTGCCACGCTGCCATGCCGAAATCTGCGATCTTAATATTCTTGTCCTTGTCCATCAGCAGGTTCTCGGGTTTGAGATCGCGGTGGGCGATGTTGAAGCGATGACAGTAATCGACTGCAAAGATGATCTGTTGGAAGTAGCCCAGTGCCTCCGAGGCAGAGAGTGGGCCCTTGTCGCAGAGGTAGTCAAAGAGTTCGCCACCCTCGATGTACTCGAGGATCAGGTACAAGTCGGAAGAAGTTTCCCAGACGTCGTAGAGGCGCATGATGTTTGGATGGTCGATCAACTTCATGATGACGATCTCGCGCTCGATGTTGAGGAGCGCGCCATGTTGACCGAGATGAGTAGGCTTGTTCGTGAGGGCGCTCTTCGACACGATCTTGACTGCCGCATACTTGTGTGACTTTACATGTCGTGCGATTCGTACTCTGCCTGAGGGAGGTCAGTGAGCCTCGTTCAGTGAAGACCACTGGACCTACCTGAGCTGCCTTTACCGATGGTTCTCCCCACCTTCCACAAGCCAATCATCTTCGGATCGTCCTCGCCGCGGTCCAGCCGCGAAAGCCTTGGAGATTCGTCTGAGAGTGACATGGTGCTTTCCTGAAGCGTAGTGTCGAGTAGAATGTGATGGTAGAGACTTAAGAGTGCTTGTCATCCACACTTGGGCCCGGCGCGTGATCACGTGCTTTGCGAAGTCATTTTCCGGAGCTGACACTGCAACGAGCCACTCCTCAAGGTCGTTGGCCTGACCAGCTACTGAGAATGCAACCCACCCCAGCGCCGTCGTCGCATCCAGGATCTCCGAAGCCAACTGGGCCTGAAGGGAGCACCGGGTATCCAGCGCCACCCCAAAACAGAGGGAGTGCCCCTTTCTCGGTGTTGGCAGGCTTGTTTGAAAAGCTCTCGACTGAGCGTAAGCCAGACCGTCGCAAGCGCATGCTCAGTGTTTGGTTCAGCGTATGTCCTCAAGTCATGAGGGTCAAACAGGCTGATTCTTGTGGTGCAGCGATGGAGAGAACAAGTCGGCAATGATCTATACCCCGCCCTTCGTCTCATCCTTCCCCAGGTACGTACAGAAGGAAACGCACCCCCTCTGCCCGGAAGCTCAGGGCACACATAGAAAGATCGTGAGCGTGCAGTGTATGGACTGAAGGAAAAGAATATCGGGAAAATTTATATCAAGCTTATCCCACTCGGAATGAGGGACCCGGATGCCATACGACTCCTCAACTGGAAGAAACCCGTTGGAACGAACGTTTGTGCTTTACTTTGTGACGTCATCATCCAGCTTGAGTCTCTTGCAGCAAGCCGCTGGTGATTTCCCGACCGTTCTTTATGACGTCGTGAATACACGCTCGTCGGTCGTTGAAGGATCCTTATCCGTTGCTGATTTAAATGGACTTCTCGATGAGTTGTCTGAGAACATGGGAAAACAGTAAGCGCGATGTACTTGACGCAGGCTGGTCTAATACGCTTGCACCAGAGATGCGCAGGCCAAGGTCATGCAGCGCATATATAATCGGACCACAGCCGAGGAACAGCGATGGATTGTACGCATTATATTGAAAGGTTCCATGCAGCTCTTCGCACGCAGAAAGGCACTGACCCTTTGTAGATATGGTTATCTCCGTCAAAGAAACCACTGTCTTTGCTGTATTCCACCCCGACGCTGAAGACCTGTTCAATACGTGTTCCGATCTGAAGAAAGTTGTTTGGGAGCTATCTGATCCCTCACATAGGCTAAATCCAGAGGTAATTTTGTCAGTGCAAGTCAACCAGAGACTTGACCGTGTATAGGATAAAGCAGTTCAATTGTTTCGCGCATTCGCTCCCATGCTTTGCAAGCGACCAACACATAAAATCGAAGATTCAGTTAAGGAAATGCAGTGTCGGACATTTATCATTGAGGAGAAGCTCGATGGCGAGCGTATGCAACTGCATCGCCGTGGAAATGAGTACTTCTACTGCTCGAGGTACGCAGTTACCGTCGATGCACTTTTATTCTCTAACCAGCGTCAAGGAAAGGGAAGGACTATACTTACCTTTATGGAAAGCACGTTGGGCAGGGTAGCATGACCCCGTACATTGATACAGCTTTTGACACACGAATTGACGAGTAAGTGCATGAATCCAGAACTAAACACGATTTTCATTATGTTCTAGCATTATCCTTGACGGCGAGATGCTGGTCTGGGATCCGATTTCAGAGCGGCTCCTACCTTTCGGTACCCTAAAGACTGCGGCTCGCGGTAGGTTCAGTGCCTAGCCCTTCGTTGTGATTTTTATTCGTTCCCAGATAAATCGCAACAAGCTCTCAGTCCAAGACCCTGCTGTGAGTCGTCTCTTGTCTCACAGTAGCTAATACTAACATGCCCTGTACCGCCAGTCAAAGTCTTTGACTTGCTTTACTTAAATGGGGTGTCCCTTCATAAAAAGTCTCTAAAATTCCGCAAACGCAATCTACGCGCATGCATCAAGGAGATACCGGGACGCATGGAATTCGTCACGGAGTTTGAGGGCAAAACCGCGAAAGACGTCAGGAACAAAATGGATGAGGTCATGGCAACAAGAGGGGAAGGTCTCATCCTGAAGCATCCAGGTTCTGAGTACACTCTCAATGGACGCAACAAGGATTGGATCAAAGTCAAACCGGAATACATGGTACGACCATAATATCATTACTGGATTATACGGTATTGACGTGTCAGTAGGACAACATGGGTGAAACTGTTGATGTACTTGTTGTTGGTATGTGCCATCTCCCGACGTCTGCCATGCCTGCCTATTTACCCTTCATGCAGGCGGAAATTATGGTACTGGGAAGCGGGCAGGTGGTGTTTCCACCCTTGTGTGCGCCGTCCTCGATGATCGTCGCGTCTCAGACGATGATGAGCCGAAGTAAGTAGTTTGGCTTTCCTTCCCCCCTTTCTCACCTTTGTTTGTTGCAGGTACAGCACGTTTGTTCGCATTGGATCAGGACTGTCTTTTGCAGATTATGTTTGGGTACGACAGAAACCTTGGAAACCTTGGGATTCCAAGAATCCTCCGGAGTTCTTGCAAACAACCAAACGTGGACACGAGGACAAGGGTGATGTATACATTGAGCCCGCTGAGTGTGTCATCTTTCTCTGTCATTGGGTCTCTCTTACCCTTCAACCCTCGAAGTTCCTTTATTCTCAAGGTTAAGGCAGCAGAAATCACTACTTCAGGTTTGTAAAGCATAAACGCTTTCGATCCGCGAGCTAAGCGTCGCCCTAGACGAATATCACCTGGGAATTACGATGCGCTTCCCTCGCGCACTTAGTATCCGTGATGATTTGTCTATCGCAGACTGCGTGACTGCCTCCGGTAAGCAGTGTCATTTCTTTAATATGTCCACTCACTCTTCCAGCCGTCTTGGAGAGTATGCGCGCTGAGCGAAAGAGAAAAATGGAGAGTGAAGCGAGGTGAGCCCCCGTCTCATACCGTGCTAGCCCCGGTCTCAATTCTAGTAGCATGGATGATCGGAAGAAAAGGAAGAAGGTCACGACTAAAAAGGTATCTCTGCAAGATGTGACAAGAAATTACGATGAGTGACGAGGGCTATCACAGCCAACAGTTATGCCACAATTTCAAGGCCCTGATCTTAACTCCGTCGAGATGGAATCGCACCTATTCAAGGACATGAAGTTCAGTGAGTACCTCTGGTCACCTAGTCAAGTAGGGGTATATATTCCTGCACAGTGGTTTCTGCGGATCCGAAGTCGAGAACGGGTGATCACGACCGAAAGGAATTGGTGAGACTGTACGGAGCTTTCCTTACGTTTGGAGTAAAAATACTCATTAAACTAGCATACATGCCCACGGGGGCACTTGCGTTCAGGTGATAACGTCTCAGCAGCCGGCGCTGGCTGTCTACGGAGGCACTACTACGCGTGCGTTTTGGACAATGTTTGGAGGCTCGGTTTAATGACCACTTGCATTAGCATACGATATCAAGCTATTAGTAACCAAAGGGAACGTGGACATCATTCGACCACAGTGGGTTTTTGATTGTATCGCCCGCGGAGAACTGATACCACTGAGGAAGAAGTACATACCACTTGACCTTCATTCCTCGCACTGATTGATATCACGTCCAGGTACTTTTTCCACGCATCGGATGACCGACAACTGTCCGCCGAGTATAACCAACCAGATGCTGATGAAGATTACGAGATGGTGGACGACACGCAGGAACAGGACGCGAGTGTGAAGATCCCCACCATGTCGGAAAGTTCCGTGAAAGCACTGGCTGAAGATGTAGACCCCGCTCTGGCAGAATGGCTCACAGTGGACGCAAAGCCAGCAGCACAGGATGGGAGCGAGACAGAGTCTGAGACTGATGCAGACTCTGTCAACAGTGATGTTAAAGCTGAAAGCGAAGAATGGTTCCCGGTTGAACTGAGTGGTACCGATAACTTGGACGAGACCCTTGAGGAAGCCAAGGAACATCACGAAGTATGTTGTTCCATAATCACCTGTAACTATTCTCACCTCCCAGTTCCAAAAGACGGATGCGGCAGAAAAGCCAGATTTACAGGTACTTAGCTCATTTCCACTCATGGAGCTGTTTTTAACCACAAGCAATACGAAGGACGTGACGATGGGTGAAGAGGGAGCACGTGAATACGATTCCGCGCTTATATTCAGACATCTGTGCGCTAACATTTACCTAACCCTTGCTGTAATTGACTCCATGATTAGCTGCTTTTATCTCGATACTCCACAAAGTGCTGGAGAAAACGGCATGACAGCAAACACGAAATACGAGAAAGAGATAACGGAGAAGTATGATTCCTTTTTGAGAAAATCTGGACAGGTGCTAATTACTCACGACAGTTTCAACAAAGTTTTTCGCGAGATCGAAGCAAACGGCGGGAAAATTGTTGGCTTAGATGATCCCAAACTAACTCATATCGTGTTGGATAAACGTGACACATCTCGAAGACTGAGTTTGATGCAACGGACAGCGAAGTGAGATAATCCCATTGTGCTTACTAGCAAATGAGATAACACACCACAGACCAAAACGGCGTCGCTTAGTCATATCAGACTACATATCAGCTTGCCTTGATGAGGAGACGTTACTTGATGAAGAAGGTGCGAAGATGTTCAACTTGGGGCATTTTCCTGTGACACTTACACCATTTTGTTTCCATTTAGAGTTTGCTCCTTGAACCCATGATTTTGTGACTTGACATCCACGCAATCCTGTACTTATTAGGATCTAGCAACACGATATTTCCGCTGCCACGTTAAATGTCACTTGAAGGTATTCTGGGCATCAGCAGGGCCAAGTCATTGCCTCTCTGCGCAAAGAATTCTGCTACTGCAATAATGGAATGTTTTCACCTTGAGTGCATCAGCCCCATTTACCCTGAAGATGTACTTATCGCAGCGCTTAAATCTTGAGTGGTTAAACCTTTTGCTAACACTGATCTGGTCGGCGATGACGTCCATGGGAAACATGGTAATGGTTATCTCCGCATCATAGCTAGCGACTCTCTATTACGACATGTTCCCTGACGACGCGCTCGTATAGAAGAGGGACTCAAAAAGTATCCTGCCAGGTGCAAAGTCCATTACCCCGTTCACGAAGCACCCACAAAACACTCACCGTCTGTTCAGCATGAGAGTCCCTCTAGACATAGCCGCCATTGTGTCGACTGTGTTAGAGGCAATGTTTTATGGTACATACGGGTGATAGGGGCATATTCGAGCTAATGCTTGTTCACTACAGGCTTTTCCGCCCTCATGTTCATCGGCACGATGTGGGCGCTATCCCACAGACATATGCGAGAAAACATCCAGCGTGGAATGGTGGCGGTCTCATGGATGCTGTTTCTATTTAGCTCAGCGGTGAGGAACCTGCGCAAGTGAAAAGGAACCGAACTAAAGCCTGGCCCCATCATTTGATTGTAGCATATGGTCATTGATATCATCCGTTTAGCACATGCCTTGATCTCGAAACAGGCCACTGCGTCACCTGCGGCCCCTGATGAATACTTCGCCAACGTCACGGAATGGAGTTTTGTTTCGAAAACCATACTGTATACGCTCCAGACCCTCCTCGGAGATGCGGTTGTTGTGGGTACAATTCAGCCTGATTTTCTAACTTCGTCGATCATTCTTCATTCAAAGATTTACCGCTGCTACGTCGTCTGGAGATCGCTGCAAATTGTGACTTTCCTGTTATTTTTGTGGTGCTCAGTTGCAGGTAAACCCATTATGCAACTCTATTTGCAGTTCCACACTAATGAATATTGTGGTCTACAGTTACTGGGGTTGGGAGTATATACGCCCTCACACAAGCCACGGGCACGGATAAAGAGAACATCTTCGCTGGTATCACTGGCCCGTGGATCATAACATTTTTTGTAGCGACATTGATCACCAACATTTTTAGCACAAGTGAGGAAGTTTCCGTTTGATGCTGGAATTGCGATTGACATCCTAGACCATCTTGCCATCCAGCTTTGTTGGCATATCGCATCTGGAAAATAAGCCGCAAGGTTTCTTCTCTTTCCCCACAAACAAGTGTTATCTGGCCCGTCCTGCGAATAGTCTTGGATGCTGGCATTCTGTACTCTATTATTCTCCTCATAGCCCTCATGTGCTTCGTTACCAAGAACGGTGCACACTACGCTGTCCTTGACATGGTGCGCACATCAGCACCTACCAATCAGACTCCAGGCCCACGCTCTAACTCTTGCAGATTATGCCCATCATCGCTATTACGTTTTACATGGTCATCGTCCGTATTACTATTGCTATGGCTGCTCATAGCAGTGGCACTTCTTCCCTTGGCTTCGTTCGACGTTTGAACATATCACGGAGTTCACAGAATGATGAATCAAACCAATCTGAGCAAGAACCGTATTCCTCTCCAGAAGGTAAGAAGCCTCCAGAAGAAGAAATTCCACGTGCGGACCCCCTGAATGTTGTTTGACTCGAACCCCCTTTCCATTGTTCATATGTATACTGTAGAAGAGAGGCTGGAATCCTTCACGTTTGTAGCAACACTACACATGTATTCACAGTACCGCCCTATGATATATTATATTGTTCAGAGCACCCCTCACTGGTCACACCCTCAGGCCTGTTGTATATCTACAACGTACGTACATAGCATAGTAGTGGTAATGGAAGCATATGGACCGCTAACGAGACGAAGAAATACAGAAGTAAAGAGGTTCTTTACATGCTTCAAATCGAAGAAGCACAGATAGAACTGGTGATCGAGAGGCGGTACGGTCATCAACAAATCAAGAACTTACACACTCCAATCCAATCATACACAAACCAAGAGGAAAAATACTACCTCGGCAAATATAATCAGGAGGGAACACATACGCAGGGTCGATACATTGTCTAGGACGGGGAACAAAAACAAAAACACCTTTACCTCAGGGCAATACCACCAGATAGCAGATAGCAGACACATGCGAGAACACAACAACGGAGACAGAACAGAATGGAAACGAAGTATCGTAACATATCCTTGGGTAGGTACACGCACCAAATCAAAGCCACTGTGGAAAGCTCGGGCTCTGATATAGGCTTGAACGGTCTTCAAATAGGCCAACTGGACTGCCTTGCGTCCCCTTGGAGCCAAGCGTCGCAAACTCTTCGTCAAGCAGTGCAGAGGGATCGTGCGGATCAAATATGGACCGCGATCCTGGTGTACGGAAGGGTGACTCTGAGGCCGAACTAGGTGCAGGGAACACCAACTTCTTTGGTGTTATTGGTGGGAATAATGTAGATGCGCCTTCGCGGTGTCCACGCTTGCGTGATGGTGTCCGGATATTCTCGATATCAAATACAGCAGGGTTGATCCCGTCGTCCTGACGGAATGTCGGCGGCGGCGGATCGAGATGAGATTTGTAATGCGCGAGGGAAGGAGAGGGAGACATGTGAAGACCCTTGTGAGAAAGCGGGGTGCGGACAGCAGAAAGTTGTACTGTAGCGCGGTTGCGAGGAGTGCTTGGTCGAGGGGGCGGCGTGCAGGGGCGAGGGTGAGAACCATCTGTAGAGGACGGCGGTGCAAGGGCTCGCTTTCCAGGTTTTTTAGACGCGCGACGGTGGATGGTGGGAGATTCTGGCATAGGCGGAAGGGCAATGGATTTCTACAAGATTTATTCAGATTAAAGCCAACTTTCCCAAAGGACACAATTACCTTCGGTGGAGTCTTATTGGCTCTCTGTTTCTCGCCCTTATCCGGCCTATGCTTATCACTGAGTGCAAAGCCTACTTCAAGAAGTGGTGAAGTTCCCTTGTTTACTTCCACATGGATATTTGTTTCAAGATCATCTTCTGAGGGTATCTGAGGGCTTGAAGAACTACAATTAGGAGTCAGAGCTGGAAGCGAAGACAATTGAAGAGTAGGCGAGGTTTGTGGTACATCTGAACTCTTGATGGTTGACGAAGGTGGTGCGGAGGATGCTCCATTTTGAGAAGGTCCAGAAGTAGACGTAACGTGGACATAGTTCGACGAAGAGGGAAGCGGCGGAAATATGACTTCGGCTGGTAGATGGGTGGAATGGTCGTAATATGGCTGGTGGTGCATCGGCGCAAGAGGTGGGAAGAGTGGAAGGAATTGGGGGATCGGACCAAAGGAGGGATGATACATTTGAGGTACAGGTGCCGCTGATACTGCCGGAGAACTAATCTCCAAGGCCGCTTTCTTCTGTCGCTTTGATTTTCTGCCTGATGCGGAATCATCAACAGGTCGTTTCCTTGGTTGTACCTTCTTAACTGCATCTCTCAACTCTGCACAGAACTCCTTTCTGAAATTGCCGTTCGCGAAACATTCGAGGTCACAGTCCCAAATGGCCCATTGCGTACGACCAAGACTACGATCTCGTACCACTTTGCGAAAACACACGGTTGTGCTGAGGACGTGTCTGATGGAGTTCATCCATGTCGTTTCGTTTCGTTTGAAATAAGGGTATACGATCGTAATCCAGTCGTAAATTTCTTGCAACGTTAAACGATGGTCCGTAGAGGAGAGGATGGCCTGCCCGATGAGGGCTGAGTATGAAAGGTCAGGTTTCACTGCTGAATATGGACCGGGAGGGAGTTTATAAGGTAGTTCGTCGTATTCGTCTTCATTGGGTAGAGGGCCCATTGGCCCTGGCGAAGATACAAGATTGACAACTCGCTTTGTAGAAGGCGTCGCAAACGGCGAGGACTGTGGCGGTGAAGAGGAAGGAAGAGGAGATTTGTAATAGTGGTTGCGTCGTGGGGTGACAAGATTTGCTTCCAGTAATTCGTTAATAGTGGTTGGTGCATGGCTTGACGTGCTGGTAGCGCGAGAACGGGTAGGAGTCGGTGAATGAGTGGGTGTAAAGGTATCCTGTGCGTGGGTGGGGCTTAACGTCTGAGGACGTGAAAGAGAGCGAAGTTAACAAACCTTCTTCGATCGCGAGGATGGGTGTTCAAGCGTATCATAATCTCTATAGTAGTTTTTATGCTGGGGTGTAACAGGTGGAGCAGGGAGGGTATCTTTCTGTGTTTCCTACCGTGCCACAATTTTTGCAATCAACACCCATCTACATTAAAACGATACGCGACTCGGCAGGGCACATACCTGGGGTGCTGTGCTAGTAGAGGACTCCGACTGATCTGGAGAGGGGACGCGTCGTGAATCGCGTGACTGCATGAACGCGTCGAGACTGAAAGCGGCGCTTGCGGGGGAAGGGGACGGTGCACTGCGTTCCTTTTCCTTCTTACCGCGTTTCTCGCGTTTAGCTTGACGGTTCTTCCGTTCTAGTATCATTTCCATGCTATCCATGTGGCGCAGTGGCATGGAGGGCTCGATAGGTTCTGATTTCACAGGTGTAGATGGGGGCGGTGTCTGTGAGAGAGTCGACGTGCTGGGTCGCGAAAGCGAGCGCGAATGTGAGCGCGCTCTTAGACCACCAACCACGGATGCAACTGCATTCTGCACATCAGAAGATCCAGCTGCAAACGCGCGCAGAGAATTTGCGTCTTCTGTGGTGAGGAACTGACGCATTTGGTCGCTATGACGCAACAGGTCGTCTCTGGTGAGTCCTATCGACTGCAGCACCCGGGAAATTGGAGAGACGGGTGCCGCGCGGGGGTCTGCCATCGCGGAAGGCGGTCAGACAAGAGACGAGGGAGGAGAGAAATTTACAAGATCGATGGTAGCGACCGGGTCGACGAGCATATATTACTTCTTACATAATTGGGTGTTATATATCGGAGTTGCAAATTCACCTCGGATATCCATCGCACTGCAACATATACTTGGACCAGAAAATCGTCATACGCGTGCATTTCAAAGGCCTCCAGGGAATTGCTTCCAATAATCCAACAGAGATATGGGACGAACATCATAGCAAGTACAATTAGATCATTGGGGTCGTGTGACGTTCCATGTCACATAGGTCACGCGTCCTTTGCCAATTTCGGAGTCACTGCATCTCGTCGAACTGAGCAGCCATGCCTTACTACAATCTCAAGGGTAAGCCCATTGTCAAAGATGCTCGCGGCTGGTTTATGCTGACACGTACGATAGCCCTGATTAAGGGCATAAGGGCCTGCAAAGTAGCTATATCAGCTATCTTTATTGGAACATTGCTGACGCTCCCCACAAGACCATGGCAGATGAACGGGCCCTCATCCAACAAGAATCAGCTGCCATTCGCGCTTCATTCAGAGAGGAGGATGTATATGCCAGATACAATAACATCGCAAAGCTTCTCTACATACACATGCTCGGGTCACCGGCTCACTTTGGGCAGATAGAATGTCTCAAGTTGGTCGCAAGCCCCCGCTTTGCGGATAAACGGCTGGGATATCTGGGCATCATGCTCCTGTTGGACGAGAGTCAGGAGGTGCTCACATTAGTGACAAACTCATTGAAGAAGTATGCATATCGCATGATCTTCCCTGACCGTCTTTCCCTAACGCATTGCTGCAGTGACTTGAACCACTCAAACATGTATATTGTTGGCCTTGGACTGTGTACTTTCGCAGACATTGCATCGGAAGAAATGTCTCGAGATTTGGCAAATGAGATAGAGAAGCTTCTTGGCTCGAGCAATACATACATTCGGAAGAAGGTAGGTACCTAATATGCAATGTGCGAGGCTTCACTCGTCGCCCCAAACAGGCTGCTCTATGTGCCTTGCGGATCATAAAGAAAGTCCCTGATCTCATAGATCACTTTGTTTCGAAAGCCAAAAGCCTCTTGACAGATCGGAACCACGGCGTCCTTCTTGCCTCCATTACCCTTGTCTCAGAGATGTGTCAATTAGATGAAGGTTGTTTGAACGAATTCAGAAACGTCAGTCTACCGATTTTTTTTTTTTTTGCAAAAGTGCCATTCATCTCCTTCACCAGGCTGTACCCTTACTCGTCCGCAACCTGAAAGCACTTGTTACGACCGGATATAGCCCAGAACATGATGTATCAGGTATCGCAGATCCATTTCTGCAAGTGAAAATTCTGCGCCTGTTGCGTTTCCTCGGAAAAGGCGATGCAAAGGCGAGCGAAACTATGAACGATATTCTTGCTCAGGTGAGTGTTTACTTCGAACAGATATCTTGATTTCATATTCTCATTCTTGCAGGTTGCTACTAACACCGACTCGACGAAGAATGTCGGAAATTCTATACTGTACGAAACGGTACTCACAGTCCTCGATATCGAGGCAGACAGTGGCCTCCGGGTCATGGCCATTAACATCCTTGGAAAGTTTCTCAGCAACCGTGACAACAACATTCGGTGAGTAATATTTCACTCTCTCACCGGCATGGGCGTCAATACGGAGTTACTAGCTACGTCGCACTCAATACCCTGAACAAGGTTGTGTCTGTGGATACAAACGCTGTTCAACGTCACCGTAATATAATTCTCGACTGTCTGCGGGATGGTGACATTTCCATCAGGCGTCGTGCCCTCGAGCTTTCGTACGCCCTTATCAACGAACAAAACGTGCGCGTCCTTGTGCGCGAACTGCTTGCGTTCCTGGAGGTTGCGGATGACGAATTCAAAACAGGAATGACAGCGCAGATATCACTTGCTGCAGAACGGTTCGCCCCTAACAAGAGATGGCACATCGACACTGTACTGCGAACTTTGAAATTGGCTGGAAACTTTGTCAGAGAAGAAATACTGTCTTCCTTCATCCGTCTCGTTGCACATACTCCAGAGCTACAAGCTTATACTGCATCGAAACTCTACACGGCCCTTCAGGCCGACATCTCACAGGAATCGCTCACTCTAGCAGCTGTGTGGATCGTCGGCGAATACAGCGAGGTTCTCCTAGAAGATGGCATTGTGGATGAGGAGCAGCCGAAACACGTGAGTTGTCATTCTCGTCACTTGAATGCATTGTTTACGCGAATGCTAGGTGAGCGACATGGACGTCTTAGATCTACTCCTCACCGTCCTCGATTCACCCTACGCAAACCATTTGACTCGCCAGTTTGTTCTTGCCAGTATTACTAAGATGGCATCTCGACCAACGGCGAGCCCGGAACAACAACAGCGTGTTGTCGAAGTCCTTGCCACACACACTACAAACCCAGAGCTCGAATTGCAGCAGCGCGCAGTAGAGTTTGCAAGCTTGTTCACTCTTGGAGAGCTCAAGGTCGGTGTGTTAGAACGAATGCCCCCTCCTGAGCCGAAAGCGACCGTCATGGGTGTTGGTATGTTGTATAATTTGGATCAGCATGGACGTAGCTTATCTTCATTTAGTCAGCGAAAACAAGCCCGTGGGGTCAACGAGAGCAACTAAGGATGTTCGTTCCTTTTGCTATCATTATTTCCGTGTAATTGATTGGAGCACTAGGCCGATCTCCTTGGAGATGATGTTACATCGCCCACCTCCCAGGTTAATGGTCAGCCCACCCAAAGCAATCAAGATCTTCTTGCCGAGATATTCGGCAGCAGTAACTCATCCGCCACTTCCACTTCCCCACAACCCTCTACTCAAAAGACTACTGTACAAGACATCCTTGGACTTTTTGACACCCCTACACCCTCGAGGACAACCTCTGCGCCCGTGTCGACTAGCTCCTCCGCATTCCCGCTTCTGCAAACACAATCCCAGCCAACACCCACACCGCAGCCAGCACAACCACCTGCAGCCCCTCGCCTGACGTCATATACTGCATATGCAAAGAACGAACTTAAGATTACGCTTACTCCTCAAACATCGGCATCTCGACCAGGCGTCGTGAATATAATGGCACGATTCCAAGTCACAGGATCAAATGCGGCATCTGGGCTCAACTTCCAGGCTGCCGTACCCAAGGTAAACCGCTTCTTCCAGTGCGCCTTTCTCTCCCAATGCATTGATACCCCATTAGTCCCAGCAGCTGCAGATGCTGCCGATGTCGAGTCCAGACGTTCGACCCAGCGCGACGGAGTCACAACAGATGCGTGTAATTGCCCCACCCGGTGTAAGCCTCTCCTGTGTCCTATATCTCTCGCTCCTTGACTCGATCACGTGTACTACACAGGCAAATGTCAAGCTAAGACTTCGCATCTCATACATGCTTGCTGGTCAAGCAATCCAGGACCAGGTGGATTTTTCAGGGTTTCCTCCCGGACTTACAGGCTCTGCATAATTACAACAGCATATCATATCTAACCCATGCTTTTTCTGTCGACGTTTTCTTCATACCGACATTTCTTGTGTAAAGAGGACGAAGTGCAAAGAATGCATCAGACCATGTGTCACTATTAGTCTTTGACTCCATTCGGGCAGCCTCACTAGTTTGCTAACATCTATCATTGAAGGCATCAATGGTGCAAATCAACCAAGAAAACGCCCGCCGAGCTTTCTTGCCAATTCGCTGATGCCACCGTTGGCGATCCCACCAATTCCCTGTCCCAGGACCCGCGCGGTACCCACTCCCCTTGCAATCCCTTCTATGCTTCCTGCAAGCAAGTCCCACCCGGAACGCTGCAGACTACCCGCGCCAGCATCCATCATAAGAGCAGCTTTTACCGAGTCTAGCTCATTAAGCACCTCCAGTCCCACGGAACGTGCCCAAACAATAGGATTCAAGGTCGACGAATAAAGTTTGTGGAGTTTGTCTATTGCCGACATGACTTTATGATTGGTAAAGTAACGCTCTGCCGCATATGGTCGGAGAGTAGTGTATGAACCTAGAGCCGAACCATGAGACAGCCATACCAGTTAACAAGGAAGAGAACAAACCGATATCGCCACCACAGGAAATACTTTGTGCAATGCATCGGACAAGACACTCAACATCATCCAAGCCAAGATTGAGGCCCTGCCCTGCAAGAGGATGTATGGTGTGCGCTGCATCACCGATGAGCACCGTTCGACTGCCCGTGCCCTCACCGAGATAAGTCTCTGCATGGTTGTACCTCAAGGGGAAGCTTGCAATGGATCCAGATTGGATTGACGTTACAAGAGGGGGAACTAGCATGGTATCGCTGGGGGGAACACCAAGAGACAACGAAGATGATAGAGATGCATATGCAGAGCACTCAGAAATTTGATGCGACCTTTCTCTGAAGGCAATTTCATTACATAAATCCTCGCTCGAAATGCTCTTCCCTGAGTTGTGGGCGTCTAAAATGAGCTTGTGGAGATACCGCACAGACACCTCGGGTAGGCGGAACGCAACATTTATCATGTTAGCCAGTACTGCAGGATCCGAGTTACAAAGTGCTGTGGCAAGCGGCGGCTTTGTCGACCAGACGAGAGACGAAACGGTCGGCGATAGCGGGAGGAAAGCAATGGGACCGCTAGGGAGGAATCTTTGGTATGCCGTGTGATTGGGACCTTGGAATGCTCCTCGTGGCGGATGGTTAAGTGTGGCAACAACTGCCTGTGTATCGTACGACCACCCATAGGAAGCTATCCCAGCGAAGGTACGGACAGGTGAGTTGAATCCGTCAGCACCTACCTTCAGTGACGGAGTCTAATTCGTGTGTTATTCGACATAACCGAACGACTCACAAGTAGTCTGGCTCGAAGCGTGCTCCCGTCAGACAGACGAACTAGCGGCCAACCATGGCCACCCTCTTTGTCTTCACACTGGACGGATTCAACCCTGACCTTCTGTAGTAGCTCCAAGTTACCACCTATACTGTCTAGCTGTCGGAGCAAGGCTCGTTGAAGATTCAGATTCTCGGTGAGCCGAGCCATCTCGCTCGACTCGGGGTTCGCATCGGATGCCGAAGGCAAGTCAGCCGCATCGAAGACAATGCGTGCATCTGAGAGGCCGTCCCAAACCTACACCTCGCTGGTCAAACTATAGTCGCACTCATTCAGCCATACAATACCTGCATTTCCCGTACAGGACTAGTTCGGGATTGGTCGACGTGTGCCCAAGCTCCAATACCTGTGGCGTTCAGTGAGCAAGAGATGATATATTATACAAATCCTCTGACCCTCCAGGAAGACCCGAGACGTGTTCGTGATTGAGCTCACTCGGTTTGAGTATGTGGGTCGAGGAAGTGTCCAATCGCGTATCTTAGACAGGTCTCCTGCCTCCACCAGCGCTATTTTAACTGACTCCCGTACGAGTTGGTTAGAGCCTGACGTGCACGGTAGTTAACACCGTATTGCAATTAAGTCTAGGGTTACGCACCCAGTCCACTTGCTAATGCCAATCCAGCTGGGCCACCCCCAACTATGACCACGTCGAAATCCTGGACAGCTCCAGCAGAAAACCATCTGCATCTTATCTGCCTTTTTTCAGAGAAACTACGCGGTGCCCTCCTCAGTACGGTTCGATGAATAGGAATAGCCATGACGGTCACGGCCCAATCCTTGCCACTATGTCAAATAAGAAGACACGTGACCTTTGAGGTGTGGCCCGCAGTAACTTTCACTGCTGTAGCTTGAACCAACGAAGACTCGTCCCTGGAAGCTCCATTCGGAATTTCAGTTCCTTTCAGATCTCGAGGTCTGTAAGAACTACGATGGCTATGGCTACACAGCATACGTCGGCGGCCCAGGCGATCGGCGAGTACCTCCAGTCACCAGATGATCTTGTCAAAGTAGCTGCATTTCGCAAGAAGCTGGAGAAGGAGAAGGCCTCCATAGATGCACGGTTGAAGAGCGGTGTCAAAGAACAGCTCGATGCGACGCGTGAAGGACTCAAAAAACTACTCAGCACCCGGAATAACGTCCAACTCATCAAGGAGGAGATGCAGACTGTTGACAGGATGTGTACAGATCCGCAACACGAGGTCTCAACCTTTGACCAGATCAGTAGGGTGGGTAAACCACGATTCTCTGATCTAGCTGCCGAAACCCTGCATATTAGGTCTCCATGGTCCATCGCAATTTCGAGCGGACCGAAGAGATGGTCAACAACCTTCTAGAGATGAACTCAAAGATTGCTGCCCTCGACGAGATGCTTGCAGTTGACAGCCAAGAACTCATTGGTCCCGCTCCAAACTTGCTCATGATGCATTTTCAGATCAATCGCCTCGAGGGGTTTCGAAACCAGACTATGCATCAAGCAAAACAGGCTTCGAATGCATCACGTCAGAAATTAATTCGCATATTCGAACGTCTTTCTAAGCTCATCGAGGATTTTGAGTTCTATATACTCGAGTTAGCGCGCAACATCCTTCCTATTGTCCGTGCAGGGTATCCAGAAGTGGTTGTGAAAGTAATCAAAATTGCCGAACTCGAGGGAAGAGAAGACGAGAAAGTATGTGCATCTAATAAGCTGATTCAATGTTTTTTTTGAATGCACCTAGGCTATTGCTATTCGTCTCGTTAAAAAAGCTGCCAAGATGGACGCGGCTTCAAAATTCAAATCTATGCAGGCTAATGCACGTGTCCTGAAACACTACCGCTCCAAAGTCATGAGAGCCATCTCTGAAACTATCAACTCTAACTTCGAAAATGCGTATGAGCGTCACGAACATGACCCGAACGCGTTTCTCGATAACCTAGGATGGATATATCAAGACCTCATCCGTATCGAGAGCGATGTTGTCCCTTGCTTCCCACCTAGCTATGAGATCTACGCATTTTACATCAAGGAATACCACAAGAATTTGGACGCAACACTGCAACGCCTTATTGCCTCGGCCCCCGAGGCTAGCATCCTGCTCCACCTCCATGCTTGGCTAAAGGAATACAAGAAGAGCATGAAGGAGCTCAATGTTCCATCCGAGCTAATTGATCCCCCATTGCTCGATGGCGAGGAGCAGAACTTGATCGAGGACTATCTCAAGCTTATTGTTAAGAAACTCGATGAATGGACGGCGAACCTGATGAAGACCGAAATCCAGGAGTTCACGACACGATCTAGTCCACCAGAGGTGGATAGTGACGGCCTTTACGGTATGCAAGGGGCCGTCATATTGTTCCAGATGGTAAATCAACAGATCGATGCTGCGACTGAGAGTGGACAAGGTGCAATCCTTGCTCGGGTAGT